>MDTB01023190.1_pt1 | contig 13038 bp, 12 predicted proteins | sample 811161 | NCBI WGS metagenome assembly MDTB01 (sample SAMN05326650, study PRJNA326480) | marine metagenome | isolation source: seawater | place: Mediterranean Sea | collected 2009 | reverse complement strand
TTTTTGCCGCTTGCAACAAGCTTAAGGTTCCCATTACATTGGTTCTTGCAAATGAAAATGGATCTTTTATAGAACGGTCTACATGAGATTCAGCGGCTAAATGAATAACGCCATTTATTTGATAGTCTTTAAAAACTTGGTTTACTTTATTTAAATCACAAATATCACTTTTTACAAAATAGTAATTTTCTTTATCTTCGATATCCTTTAAATTCTCTAAATTACCTGCATAGGTTAATAGATCCATGTTTACAATATTATAGTCAGGATATTTATTAACCAATAATCTAACTAGATGTGAGCCTATAAATCCAGCGCCTCCAGTGACTAAAATATTTTTCATAATTTAATTTTTAAATTTATTTAAATAATTATTAAAATTTTCTTTTAGGAAGATTCTTAAACCACTTTTCATAAAGCTTTGTTTTAGGAAATATTATAACCAATGCTGTTGTAAATATTATTTTGAGGTCTGTAATAAAAGAACGATGTTCTTGATACCACATTTCTAATTCACCCTTGTAAGGTGCTATTATTCGTTTATAAAAATCGTTAGGTTCTTCATGTGTAATAGATGAAATGATAGATTCTTCATCTCTGAATATTATAGAGCCAATCCCTGTAAGTCCAGGTTTTACATTATATATTTTTGATTGCACCTCTTCACTGTATGCTAAAAAAGTTTTTGTTACTAATGGCCTAGGGCCCACTAAACTAATATCTCCCTTTAATATATTAATGATTTGGGGTAATTCATTTATTTTTGTCTTCCGAAGAAATTTACCTGGTTTAGTCACTCTCCAATCGTCAGCAAGAGTAATTAAACCAGATGCTAGATTTGGAGAATCTTTAAGCATAGTTGCAAATTTTATTATCCTAAAATTTGCTCTGTTCTTTCCTAACCTGTCTTGAAAATAAAAAATATAGCCTTCTCCGCTAAATCTGAGAATAATAACCACGGGTAATAGTAAAGGAGTTAAAATAATAAGTGCAAAAAAACTAACTACAATATCTAATAATCGTTTTGAAAAATTATACATAATTTACATTTTTTCATCTAAGTGTTTTCCTGTTTCTTTGTGCATAAAATCGGGAACATATTTTTTAATAATATTTACAATATCTAATTTTTTGGAATTAGAGTTATTGAAAACATCATTAAAATCATTCTCCACTTCTTCAAAGGATATTTTTATTTCTCGAGTTTTTATAAAACCTAGCGAATCATATAAATTAATTTCATAATCTTCCTCTTCAGTGTAAAACTCTTCATATGTTTTTTCTCCAGATGTATCTGTTTTAAAAAAATAAATTGGATATTTATTTAAATTATTATCAAAATCGAATTCTTTAGCTTCTTTTTCTGATTTGACCAATTTAGGCTCAAATCCATTTTCCTTTAAAAAATCTAGAGCGATCTCCTTAAAATAGATTTGATCTTTATGAAAATCTAATTTTGGAAAGAAAATACTTCCTGTTTCACCCAAGAAAGTAGCTAATAAACATATTTGTCCAGATTGTTCAGGACTAACAAAAAAACGCTTAATATCTTCAGGACATGACAATGGCTGCTTTTTATTTAATCTGTAAATAAAACCGTCCAATAAACTTCCATTTGAGAACGCAACATTGGCAAATCTAGCAGTTGACACCCTGAAATTATTTTTTTTAGATAAAATTAATTTTTCCATTAAGCTTTTTGAAGCTCCCATAATATTCACAGCGTTGGCTGATTTATCAGTAGATACGCTAAAGAAATATTTTGGTGGATTTAATTCGCATAAATTCAGAAGTTTAATAGCTCCATATACATTATTCTTAATTAAAGCCTCAACAGAGATTTTATCTTTCTCAGACCGTACATGCTTGTGTGCTGAAAAATTTGCTACTATTTGCCAATCATCGGAATTAAAAATCTTATTGAAAGTATCACTTAATAAACTTACTGGATAAGTTATGTATTCAGGGTTATAATCTAATAAATTAGAACTTCTTAAGTCTCTGGTTAACTCTGTTAGACCATTTTCATTAAAATCAACTACTGTTATTTTTGAAGGCCTAAATTCTAAAACTTGTTTAATATAATTGGAGCCAATTGTGCCAGCACCACCAATAACTAAAATACTTTTATTAAAAATTTTATTCAACAATAAGTTATTGTTAGATGAAATATCTAAATCGAAAGATATTTTTTTATACTTTTTGTTTAAGTAATTCATTAGTATTTTCTTTTCGGTGACAAAATATATAAAACAGTCATAATTAATATATATAAATTAAAAAGTAAACTTTTTTTTTTTAAATATTCTTTATCCAAAAGCACTTTTTGTTGAATAGAAATTTCATCTCTTCCATTAATTTGTGCCCAACCAGTTAATCCAGGCTTTATGTTTAAAATTCCAAACTCTGATCTAAGTTTAATTAAATCATATTGATTATACAACGCTGGCCTAGGTCCTATAAATACTAAATCTCCCATTAAAATATTTATCAAATTAGGTAACTCATCAATATTTAATTTGCGAATAAATTTTCCAAATATAGTAGTATAGCGATTCGGATTTAATAAATTTGATGCAATATTAGGTGTATTATTTTTCATAGATCTAAACTTATATAGCTTGAAAATTTTATTATTTAAACCCACTCTTTTTTGGATAAAAAAAACAGGCTGGCCGTCAAACAAAAATATAGAAAACGAAACCAAACAAAAAATAGGACTCAAAAAAATTAATAAAAATAAAGCTAGAAGTCTATCGGACATTTAAATTTTTTATTAAAGTCTAAATTTCATTGATAAAAAAATCAATAATTTTATTTTTCGAATAATTTTTTTTGTAATAATTAAAAGCATTTTGTCCTAATTCATCTAATTTGCTTGGAGATAGACTAAAACAATTTTGAATATTTTTAGATAACGTTTTATAATCTCCTGCATTAGCAACGAATCCTGATTTAGATTCTTTAATTATACGACTACCCTCTCCATTAAGCATTGTTAAAATAGGTTTACTTGCTGCCATATAAGACTGTACTTTTCCAGGTACTGTGAGTGAGAAAATATATTCGTTTTTCAGTGAAACTAGCATAACATCTGCAAGTTTGAAAAATGAAGGCATAGATTCAGTAGGATGCCTGCCAAGTAAAGTGACAATATTTGTAAGTTTTTTTTTATGAATTTTATTAATTAACCATTTGTTTTTTCTACCATCTCCAATAAAAACCCATTGTATTTTGTGATTTTCTTTATTTAACTCTATTGCCTTTGTGATTGATTCAAAATCTTGAGATTCTCCTAAATTTCCAGCAAACATTATTACAAAACCTTTAGGAATATTAAATTCTTTTCTATTAACATTTAACATTCTACTAGATTCAAAAATATCTTCAGCCCAATTTGGCATAAACTTAATCTTATTTGTAGGTATTTTCTTTTCTATTATAGAATCTTTAAAACCGTAATTTGATACGAATATATTTTCACTATTTTTATAAATATATTTAACAAGTGTGTTAAGTACTCTAAATACGATTTTTGATTTGATATTACTAGATGCAATTACACTTTCAGGCCATAAATCTTGAACCCAGATTGATAGTTTAATTTTATTTTTTTTTGAGTAAATCAAACCAGGTAAAACAGCAGTAATTGGAGAATAATTTACAGCAAAAACTTTATCATATTTTATTTTATGAAAAAATGAAAAGAAACATCCAAAGAAAACAAAGGACAAATAATTAACAATTAACATAAAACTATTTTTTCCTCTTGGAAAAACAGGAACTCTATAAATTTTTATCCCATTGAAAAATTCTTTGGAATATTTAAATCCATATCCTTTAATAAACTTTCCTTTAGGATAATTGGGGTTACCCGTAATCACAGAAACGTCATGACCTCTTTTTACTAGTTCCAAAGCAAGATCATTGATCCTAAACTCTTCAGGCCAGAAATACTGAGAAACAATTAATAATTTCATTTTTTATTTTTAGTACAAATCATATTGCTTATAAGTTTTCTTATTTTGTTTAATCATATTAATCAAATTTCTAATCATTACATCATAATCTGGAATAATAAAATCTAACTTATTTCTAGTGTCAATAAAACTTTTATTTGATTTTTTACTTTCAACTGGGATTATGGAAATATTTTTTTTTGTGTATTTTTTTATCAAATTTAGAAGAGAATATTTATCAATACTTTTATTATTTGTTACATGATATAATCCTGTAATTTTATTTTCAATAGCCCACTCTACTACTTTCGCTAATACTAAAGTTGTTACTCCTGACCAAATAACATTAGTAAATCCATTAATTTTTCCAGATTGGTACATAAACCAATGAAATAACTCCTCACCATCTGTTTTTAGCTCTGGTCCAATAACAGATGTTCTAAGTGTTAAATGATTTTCATTTACTATTTCACCAAGACCTTTCGTCTTTGCATACGTATCTTTACCATCTTTAAAATCTTTCTCTGTATATGGTATTTCTTTCTCTCCTGAAAAAACACAATCTGTTGATATGTGGATTAGTTTGCTGTTTAATTCATCTGCAATAGACATAAGCCTATGTGGAAAATAAGCGTTTATGAAAATTGCACTCTCAGGGTCCAAATTAGCTCCTTGAATTAAAATGCCAATACAATTTATTATAATATCTGGTGATATTGATTTAACTAACGAAACAAATTTATCTTGATTTCTAACATCACATAAAATTGTATCATCATTTAATTTTTTACGATATGTAATATTATACAAGTCATATTTATCTGTTTTAAATAAATGATTAAATACTTGATGCCCAATTAATCCAGTTGACCCTAAAACCAAAACTTTTAATCTCATTATTATATTTCTTTATGCCATACTGTTCTATTAATATAATCTGTATACGAAAGAATGATTCTTAGTATCTTCTTTGAAATGTTATCTGCTTCATAATCCTTAACAGGCTTAATAGATCTTCCCTCTTCATTATTATGAGTTGTTGCAACTACAACAGCCTCTAGAACTCTATTTTTATTTAAACCAGACATAATTACTGTAGTTTCATCCATTCCTTCAGGTCTTTCATGTGCTTGTCTAATTGTGACTGCAGGTAAATTTAAAATTGATCCTTCTTCTGCTATAGTGCCACTATCGGAAATCACACAAAATGCATTCATTTGAAGATTATTATATTCATGAAAACCATATGGTTTGGAAAAACGTATTAATGGATTTATATTTTCATATCCAATTTCTTTAAGTTTTTTTCTGGTTCTTGGATGAGTTGAAATAATAATTGGCATATTATACTTAACAGTCAATTCATTTATAGATTCCAATAAATCACTAAAATTCTTAGGAGAGTCTACATTTTCTTCCCTATGAATACTCATAATAATATATCCTTTTGTTGTTAAATTCTCCTTCTTTAATATATTGCTAGAAAGGATTTTTTTCATATTAGCATTTAAAACTTCAGTCATTGGAGATCCTATTTTTATTACAGTTTCAGGTTTAATTCCTTCTGCAATTAAATAATCTCTTGCCTGTTCTGAAAGAGGTAAATTAATATCACTTAAATGGTCAACAATTTTTCTATTTATTTCTTCCGGAACTCTCTGATCAAAACATCTATTACCTGCTTCCATATGGAAAATGGGGATTTTTCGTTTTTTAGCAGAAATTACACTTAAACAACTATTAGTATCACCATAAATTAATAAAGCATCAGGCTTAATCTCAGCTAAAATTTTATCAGCTTTGGCAATTATATCTCCAATTGTTTCGGCGACAGTTCCCTTCACTGCCTCTAAAAAATAATCAGGTGGTCTAACATTTAATTGCTCAAAAAATAATTCATTTAATTCATAATCATAATTTTGTCCAGTATGAACTATTATGTGATCAGTATTTTTGTCAAGCTCTTTCATTACTTCACTTAGTTTGATTATTTCAGGTCTTGTTCCTACAATAGTCATTACTTTTATTTTATTCATCATTTTTATTTTTATTTATTTCATCTTTAATGATTGACAATCCAATTAGTAGCTTTTTTATTTTCTCAATATTACATTGCTCTGTATTATGAGAATTATAATCTTCTATTTTAGAAATATCCTCTTCTCCTTCGAAAAAATATCGAGCATAGTTCAGATCTCTATTGTCAGAGGGAATTCTATAAAAATCTCCCATATCCTCTGCCTTACTCATCTCCTCTCTAGTACATAGTGTTTCGTATAACTTTTCTCCATGACGAGTTCCAATAATTTCCACTTTATTATCTGCATTGAATATTTCTTTTAAAGCTTGTGCCAAATCGCCAATAGTTCCTGCAGGTGCTTTATTAACAAATAAATCTCCTGAATTCCCATTTTCGAACGCAAATAACACCAACTCAACAGCCTGGTCTAGCGACATTAAAAAACGAGTCATTTTAGGGTCAGTAATTGTAATACTTTTTTTGTTTTTAATTTGATTTAAAAACAAAGGAATTACAGAGCCACGTGATGCCATCACATTTCCATAACGAGTCAAACATACTGTGGTATTGGAACAATTACGAGCGGCTGAAACAGCTACCTTTTCCATCAAGGCTTTAGAAATACCCATCGCATTAATTGGGTAAGCTGCCTTATCTGTACTCAAACAGATTACTTTAGAAACATTATTATTATCAGCAGCATCTATTACGTTTTGTGTACCAAAAACATTTGTTCTAGTTGCTTCGATTGGAAAAAATTCACAAGAGGGTACTTGTTTTAATGCAGCTGCATGAAATACATAATCTACACCACGCATAGCTTTTTCCACACTTGAGTAATCACGCACATCTCCAATGTAAAATTTAATTTTTTTATTTTTATATATATTTCTCATATCATCTTGTTTTTTTTCATCTCTGGAAAAGATTCTAATTTCACTAAAATGATCTGTGTATAAAAAGCGATTTAATACAGCATTGCCAAAAGAACCTGTACCACCTGTGATCAATAATATTTTATTTTTAAGCATTTTATTTAATTGAGTTATTCGTTACCTTTTTTTTTATTTTGATAAATAGGTTTACTTATTCACCAATAATTAAATTTAATAAGTTATTTATTTCGTTAAAAACTAATTGCTCAGTTTTTTTAGTTTTAGTAAACACTGCCAGTTCAAGAGCATCTGCTATACTATCGACGGAATAAGGATTGAATAATAATGAAGGGACACAAACAGCTGTTGTGTATGGCAAATTAGCTCCAATTACATTACAACCGTTTTCAATACCTTCAATTATTCCTAGACCAAAACTTTCCGATAAAGAAGGGTATACTATAAATTCAGAATTATTGTACATAGTTGCTAATTTTTCTCTATCAACAAAACCATGGTTTATAATTGGATATCCTTCAGAAATTAATTTATCTATTTCGATTAAAATGGGTCCACTATTTTCTGACAACGTTAGATGCAATTCTCCAACTTTATTTTTATCATAAAATAACTTAAATCCTAACAATAAATTTTCAAAATTTTTATGGGGATTATATGTGCTAACATATAAAAAAATATTTTTTTTTCTAATAATTAGTTCTTGAGTATTTGAAAGTAACGGAGGATAAAATGGATAGATTTTAACTTTTTCTGGAGCATTAATTTCATAACAATTTATTAAGTCATATTTCATTAATTTAGTTTGAACAATCCAAAAATCAGTATTAGAAGATAGATATTTAGCTATTTTTGATTTTATAAATAAAACTACTTTGAACTTTAAATTCAATTCTTTTGGAATTTTAAGAAATAGTCTCTGGTGTAAATAAGTATATATTTTTGCTTTTAATTTAATTGGAGGCGAAATATTCGCAAAACAAAAAACCTTTTGAAAAGTATTTTTATTTTTAATGTAAAATAAAAATCTATTTATAAAATTAGCTTTTAAATAAAGTACTTTATTATTATCAATATCTGAACAATCAGCAGTAATTCTATCATCTAATAAATAAAACACCTCTAATTTAGATTGCTCAATAGATTTAATTAAGTAATTAAGAAGTATTTTTCCTCCACTATTATTAATATGTAATGCATCTATTAAGATCATTCTTGCATTTATTCAGATTTAAAATAATATGAGTTTTAATTTCATTACATATCACTGTTAATATGATTTTTCAACCATTTATTTGTTTTAATAATACCATCTTCAATTGAAGTGAATGAGTGATTTCCAATTAGACTTTTAAGTTTAGTTAATTCTAATTCAAAATGAAGTATATCATGATTTTTAGCTTTTATGAAATTCCAACTAAACTTAGGGTAAATATTTGTAATATGAGAAAGGATGTTATTTATACTAACGAGATTTCCACTTCCCACATTTAAGATTTGATTATTAATATTTGAATCAATTAATTTGAATAAAATCTCAACAAAATCTTCAATATAAATATAATCTTTTGAATTTTCTCCATTACCCCAAACTGAGAAATTATTTTTCTTTAAAGCAGCTCTTAGTGCAATATTTATGACTCCTTGCTCCATTGAATAATGATAAGGTCCATAAGGGTTTGAAAGTCTTAAAATTAAAGGCCTAATTTGACCCCTATCTGCAAACATCATTAAATATTTTTCTATTGCTAACTTCACTATTCCATAGGAACTTTTAGCTTGAGTAAGTGATGTTTCCGAATTTTTTTTGGAATTTTTTCCATATACAGATCCACCAGAAGATAAATACACTATATCTTTTACATTAAATGCTACCATCAAATTAACAAACTCAATAGTTGCTATTAAATTTGATTTAATATCATATAGAATATTTGATGAAGTTGCTGGAGTAGTTGTGCTTATAAAATGAAAAACAATGTCAATTTTATTTTCAATAAAAATTGATTTCAAAGAAGCTACATCACTAAAGTCTCCATGATAACTTTTATAGTTGCAATTAAATTTTACACCATATGGATGATTTTCTGATTTATTAAATAGAATTACATTATAAAAATCACTTAAATAATTGTCAATATAATTCAACACATTACTTCCTATAAAACCGTGTCCTCCTAGTATAAGTATTGTTTTCATAATAACAATTTTTTTAACCTTTAAATATACCTTGAATAATAATTAAAAGCATTAATAAATAAATGCACTTATATTTTTGAATGCTGAAAACACATAATTTTTAATGTCCTCATTTATAAATGTAGCTCTATTGTATAAATAATTTTGTGTATTATTAAATCTATTTTCTCTTTTTGAAAAACTGTTTACATTAGCAGTACAAGCATTATCAAGATTTGATAAATCAATAGTGTTTGGGTTATCTTCTTTCACAACTTTTAGTAAAACTTTCATTCCAGCATTTGATAGTGAAAACTCTGAAGTCATTGAATCCTCGATAATTCTATATTTTAATAGAATTTTGGACATATTTTGAATTTTAAAACCCTTTTTTATAAACTTCACCCATAAGTGATAGTCTGTAAATCTATCACCAATTATTTCTGAATATCCACCGACATCAAGAAAATCTTTCTTTCTCATCATAACGGATGGATGACAAACTACACAACCAAAATTCAGTAATTTTTTTTTAATTAAAAACGGATTCGTGATAGAAAAACTACGGCCCATATATTTTCCATTTTTATCTATATAGCTAAAGGCAGCAGACAAAACACTTATATTTGGATGAGCTTCAAAATGTAAATATTGATTCATTAACCTACTAGATACACTTATATCATCCTGATCCATTCTTGCTATAAACTCTCCATTACAATAAGAAACTCCAATATTTAGAGTCTTAGCGAGTCCCTTGTTTTCTTGTTCAATATGTATAATCCGTCTATCATCATAACCATCAATAATGCTTTTTGAGCTATCTGTAGAACCATCATTAATGATAATAAACTCAAAATTTGTATAAGTTTGATTTAAAATACTATCTATAGCTTCTTTGAGATGTTTTTCGCCGTTATAGACGGGCATAACTATACTTATTAACGTCATACTATAATGTTATCTAAATGAATTCCCGAGTCCTTCACCTCCAAATCCCAAAAATATGAACAGTATGTTAAATAATATAAAAAAACAAAATACTTTGATGAAAATTAATGTAAAGCTTTTGTTTTGATACAATGAAGTAACTGTGGGTATTAAAAAAATAATGCCCGTAGACATATAAACGAGATGAACTTCTTTTGTTCCTAAACCCGCCAAAATAAATAGTGAAAATAATGTTAAAAATAAAAGATCCACAGGACGCAATACAGAAAATATTGATTTAACTTTTAATATATATTTCTTTCTAAACAAAACTTTCAGCAATAAAATAACCAAAGTAATATTCATAACTGTTTGGAAATAATCGGCTATCAAAAAAATGGAGTTATCATCAAAATTGAACCAATTTGTCCACGGGAATGGTCCAATAAAAAGACGGAGAGCATTGACTGGTAGAAAAAACCAAAATTTTATACCACTGACATTATCGCCATAGCTTTCAATTAGATGGCTGGTCAATGCAAATAAATTATTAAAATAATATAGAATATATCCAAGTAACGGTAGTATCAATAATAATTTAAGTTTATTTTTTCCTTTTAATAAATAATAACCTAACACAGTAATGAATGGGTAAAAAGTATATAAATAACGCTGAAGGAACATACTTAATGACGCCAAAATCAATAAAATTAGCATTGAAATTTTATTGGCTCTAATTGCTCTATATAATAAATAACCTCCTAGAGCGATAAAAAATTGACCAACTACATCTCTCCATATGATTGTACTTATAAAAGAAAAGGGTTGAAAAATACCTAATAATAAGGCAAATTTAATTTGTTTTGAGGTCCCTCCTTCTGATTTTACAATATGAGCAATTATTAATGCAGTAAATATTGAAAAAAGGGAATTTTGAACAGCTAAATCTAGTGGATTAAAACTACCAGAAAGGTACATATTACTCATAAAATAATGAATAAATCCACTTTTTGCGACTATAGCTACAATTGGGTATGAAAAAAAACCATTAGATATTCTATACTCAGCAAATTCTTGCATTAGGAGATTTGTGTACAAGAATTCCGAATGATCAAAATGAAATTGAGAAGTAGAAATGCTAAAGTAATTTGGAAACATATAAAACTCCCAAAATAAATAACCAATAACTATTTTTACTAAAAAGCCAAATATAAAATACCTTCTAATATTAAATCCATATATGTAAACACCTCTATTACCTAGGTAATATAAAGCAATAAAAGCAGCAAAAAATACAATTAAAAAACTAGAAAATCTATCAAAATTATTTTGATTAAAAAGAACTATTATTGTAATAAATATTGTATAACTAAGAAAAATTTTTACAATAAGTCCAAGAGTTTTATGTTTTGAAATAGACAATTGAATTAAAATTTAATTTTATAAATTTTGAGTTAATAATTGCAGTTTTTTTATTTTTTTAATAAGGATTACATCGTTCTTCCTAAAGGTTCTACATTTTGCAAGATAAAAGGATGTTTAGAAATTAATCCGTTTTTTTGTGTTAAATACTGATGGGTGTAATCTATATTTTTAAATCTCACTATTTGATCTCTATCTATAAATAAAGAAACCATAATTGTTCTCAAAGGTGCATCTCCCCACCTTAACTGAAATATATTATTTGAATCGACAATATCATTTATAAAATTCTTTATATCATCTCTTTCAAAAATACTCAAATCTATTACTTCAAAATTATTATATATGCACCTCATATTGTATTTATCTTTTTCAAATAAAAGATCACTTTTATATCTGTTTTTTATATAATAATCCTTGCCAGACAAGTAATAATCTAAATTCTTTACTGCAATTGGTGCCTCTTTTATTTCACCTATGTATCCATATAAAAAATTATTATCCTTCATTGATTGAAAAAAATCAAAATTAATCTTTCCAGTCAAAAAAGAGTCTGTGTCTAAACGACAGTAATATTTATAGTCTTTGATGTGTTTATAAAATTGGCTAAAGAAAAAAAAACACATAGATCTGTAACCTATTCCAAAGGATTTTAAATCAGAATCTATTTTAATATTTTGTTTGTTAGTGTAATATTGTTCATTTAAATTAATTAATCTAAATTCAATACTAAAAATAAAGGAATAGATATATATTATTAATTTGTTAAAGTTGCTTTCATGAAAAACTATTACATCATGTTTATAATTGAATAAAAAATTCTTTTTTAGTAAAAACAAACTTTTGAATAATTCAAAATAATTTTTAAAACCTTTGTTCGCTAAATAACAAAAAACGCCTTGACTTTTTTTCATATGAATTGATTATATATTAATATTAGGACTTAAACAATTTTATTATAAATCATAAACTTTTAAATAAATTTAATAATTTAATTACTATAAAATTTAACACATAAATATTTTAATAGAGGATAACTAAAAATTTTTGATTTTTAAAAAATTTGATAAAATAAACATTACTAATGATTTATACCTTTTATAAATAAGTGTTAATAATATTATTAGTGAACTTAGTATTACTATTATTTTTAAATAGTAATCATCAAATATTTCATATGTAAACTTTGTAATAATTGTAATAATTAAAGCTCCAATTAGATCTTTAAAAAAATTTATGTTTATAAGATTTTTAATAAAATTCATCTTCTTATATTTTTCATATAAAAAACAAAAAATAAAATATAAAATATTAGCAATTAATCCAGCATAGACAACTCCATTTAACTCATAAAATGGTAAAAGAAGAAAAACAAATAAAAGAAAAGCAATACCATAAACTGAATCTGATATAGCTGTAAAATTATATTTACCAATTGTATAATATTGTTGTGATATGGATCCTCGAAGTTGATCAGATAATGCAAAAATACATATTATGGCTAAAAGAAAATCACCACCAAATTTATCTAAACCCACCCATATATCAATTAAATCTTTTCCTATTATAAAAATAAAAAACAATGATATTAGCAAGATTAATCTGATAAAAGTAAAATAATAATTTGTATATGGAT
>MDTB01127678.1_pt1 | contig 13039 bp, 16 predicted proteins | sample 811161 | NCBI WGS metagenome assembly MDTB01 (sample SAMN05326650, study PRJNA326480) | marine metagenome | isolation source: seawater | place: Mediterranean Sea | collected 2009 | reverse complement strand
TCTCTTTTAAAATGTTTTGCTAAACAAGTTCTCTCGAAGTTTGCGTTATACGCAGTCTTTAAAACTTTTGGGTTAATCAATAATTGCCAAACATCATCTGGCAATTCATCACAAGTTAAATCAACCAATTGTGAAGGTTGGTCATCAATCTTGTAGGCGAATAACGTAATGCAGAAATCATCTGCTTCAACGTATTTATAAACACCGCCAGTTTTTATATCGTTACTACTAAATGTTTCAATGTCTATTGCCATTCTTTTTACTTCTGTCATTTATTACTCCAAAAATTGTTGTGCAGCTTCAACTGCCAATTTTAAAAAAGGGTAGGGTCATGCATTACAGATTTAATTTTGAATGCATGACTTACCCAAGGCTTAATTAAAAAATTAACTAAGCATATCTGCGGTTGACTCTTTATAAACTTCAAAGTCATCTGCAGCACTACGACTTTGACCACCAAGTGGGTCGCCATCAGAAATTTTTTGAATGTTGCCTAACGCTAATCCAACACCCTTGTTGCCATTAACCGAGTAGGGGAAGGCAGTTAGCTTTACCCTAATTTTCATACCGCTGTAGAGTTCAGAACTATCCATGATTGGTTCTAAATTCTTGTCAACAATGTCAGGTTTTTTTGTAGAGTTAGCATTACAAAACCATGCATCTTTATACTCAGGAGTACCTGGCCTTTCTTCGTTGCCATTTCGCAAAGGCAGTTTCAAAGTTGGTGGAATCTTCCCACCAAAAATTCCTATGCCATTATGTTTTGCAGCTTCAACTGCGTGATTAATGGCATTGATTGATTTCTCATCGGTAACAATTAATTGGGTAGAGAACTTTGGTTCTGCCCCTTCAACTGCTGCTCGTGCTTTTGTTCCATTAAAGTAAGAGGCAATTCCTGTCGCTGTAATGGTTTGGTCTGATTTGCTGTATTGCTGTTTCATGCTGTTGTACCTCATTTAAATTTGGAAAAGTCTGCCTCTGGATTAGAAGCAGGGTTGTACTCTGGTCTCTTGTCGGAGTCCAAAGCTAGTTGTGGTTTACCTGGTGGTTTAGTGAGCAAGTCGCCAACCAATTCAGTGAACCGTTTCTTGCCAACAATCTTCTCTAACTTTGTGAGTCCGAGAAGTTTGTGTTCTGAAATATCGTCGAAGCTATAGCCATTGCTATTTAAACGACTAGCAACTAGGTCTTCATCACTAAACTTGCGTTGTGTTCGACCCTCGACAACTTTCATTCCCCTCCATATTTTTCCTTCCGTTACTGCTCTAGATAGTGCATATTCTTTTATGTCACTCGCCCAATTAACCAACTGGTCAATACGTCTTAATGCACTCGTAATTTCCTCGTCAGTCAGGAGGGCAGGTTCCTTAAAGTCATGCCTAGCTATTTCTAAACTGTACTCACTCCTCGCACGACACGTTTGACGGGCAGGGCAGAAGTGACACCAACTTCCAGGATTGAAATTTCCTTCTCCTAAAAATGCCTGTTTGGCTACTGGCATCAAATCTTTTATCTTCCAGTCCAGTAAGTCTTGAACTGAGACTTCCCATTCATCATATGAGTCGAGTCTGGGTTGAGTAATAATCAGTTTCACTTTTTCGATATCAAACAACATATCGAATTTAGCCAATGCCCCTAAGCCATAAATCATCAATTGTGGATTGTTCTCTGCGGATACTCTCATTGACCCAAACTTGTGGTCTAGGACAATAAGAGTCTTATCGAATAGGATTACCACATCTGCTGTTCCATGACTCTGGGGAATAAAGCTACTTAAATCTAGTCTTTGCTCCAGAAAAACTTCCCAAATTTCATGCTTAGATGCCTCAGCTATGAGAGGTTTAATGTGTTGGTTGAGTACATCATCAGCCATTTCATTCAAACTTTCATCATAATTGGGGTCAGCCAGTATTTCTTTGATACACTCCATTTGGGAGGCTTGGTCAGAGTTAGATTTATATTTGTCGATATTAATCAAGAAGGCTTTGGTTTTAATCTCAGCCAATTTGTGGCCAATGCTTCCCATTTCTGCTGCTTTTGAGACAGGTTCTATTGGAAAGGTTTGGCTTAACTTAACTGAAGGTGGACAGTTCATCCATCTCCCTGCACTCGAAGGACTCAGCATTGCGTGAGCCAATTCAGTAGGGTTTTGGGTTTTTGTCACTTAATCGCCTCCAGAGCCTTTATAAGAGCCTTATAGTTTTCCGTAGGCACAGTACTAAATTTAGCCACAGAATCGCTAGAAAACTCTCTTAGAGCCTTAGCCACACTATCTTGATTGATTTCTAACTTAGTCTTAAGTACTGCTGAGACTTCAGTTTTAGACGGTGCAGTTACGGACTTAGGTGGCTTTTTAGGGCCACCTTTGTCCTCCCTGTTTGCGGAAGTAGCGGTGGAGCCATTGGACAAGGGAGAATCCGCTTTCTCCTTTGCTACTCCCTCCCTCAAACCCAACAGATTTCTCATATAGGTTGCCCATAAATCGACTTCCGTTTGGGTTTGTAATTCGACTTCAAATTTCATATGTTTACTCCTAAAGCTTTTGCGACGGTTGTTACGTTTTTAAAAACAGGAATTCCCTCAGGACAATACTTCTCCTCAATCCTGCAACAGGCATCAGCCAAAGGCTGAGGCTGATAATAATCGCTACCTTCGTAGTAATCAGAGTGCAGAAACTCAACGATTAGTTTCTCTTCTTCTTTAGTAGGCAAGTCACAGGGGTCGCCCGAAAGCTCGAAATCAACTGCTTTATTCCAGGCTCTCTTCAGAGTAATTTCGTAATCCATCTCAATTTCTAATGCTCTTTTTGGACGGATATACTCAATACCATTGATGTTTATGACGGGGGAGGCAGGTTCTTGTGAACCCGAAAGGTCTAGTTCTAGCTGTTCCAAGGTGTTTCTCCTTATAGTCTGGTTTAACGGTTTCATTTATTGTGTTTAAAGCGGTAAAGATGCTGCTTAATGCCACTAAACACCGCTTAACAGTTAAAGATGTGTACTACTATCACTTGTTTAACCACTAAGACAAGTCAAGCCTAACATAAAAAATAAGTTGGTTTGTACTTTTGTTTTTTTAACTGGATATATGTGAGTTAGTGTTGAAATAGATTCGTATCTATTTTTCCTGCATTTGTGATGTTCGGGGATTATTCCCTGCCCATTTTGCTTTATTCGGTAGAGCCATATCTATAATTAATTTGGCACATAATTCTGGGTCTCTTACATAGACAACATCGACTCCCGTGGCTTTTTGTAAGCTTGTTAGCCACTGGGGGATTTTTTTGTCGAGAAATTTCCCTGCTTCGTCAGATTCTTTGTCATAAACCCAAATTTGTTTTTTCTGTTTACTACCGATTAGACTCTCTAATATAGAAAGGGAGCCGACTAATCTCTCTATCTCTGCCTTTAGCAGGTCAATCTCGTTAAGCTTATGAAGGGTACAAAACTTAACTAAATATTTTTCCTTTTTCAGCCACAAATCATAGGGGTGTTCGTAGTCATCATAAAAATACTTCCCGAATAAGTGACAATTCTCTATCTTTTTTTTCTGAACAAAATACTGAACCGCTACCCAAAACCCACCAGATTTTGTCTCTATACTGCCATCAACAGCACCCCTGTTTGCCCGATTCGATAACTCATTTATTTGGTCAATTTCTTTCTGTACAAAGTTCATATAATCAGGAGGAACCTCATCTTTCCACTCCTTTCGAAACTTTTCTATCCACTTTTTCACAACTGGTTTAACTGTGGCATTGGCTAAAAGGCCTTTCTTACGGGCACTACGAGCAGGAGGGCCACCTATCTTTATAGGCCCAGGGGGGACTTTTTTATCCCCGAAGTACCAGGAGTCAGACTTGATATCTGATACTCCTTTTCTGCTATGGTTGTAGTTCAGCAAACTTTGATACTTTTTCTCCTCGAGTTTGACGTTGTCAAAATGCTCGATGATATTCCGCTTATCCTCATCAGTTAAATCTGGGTCGTTTAATATGTTTTCAACAAGCACTTGATTTGCTTTAACAGTTTTATCAGACTTATCTTGTTCTTGATTCTTATCCTCTTTAACAATATAACGGGAGTCGCCTGGGAAAATTGTTTCAGCAGTCACTGTAAGATTCTTAAATAAACCTGCTTCTTTAAACTCTTGTATGTCCTTCAGTAACTCTTCATCGGTAAGAGGGCAATCTACACCTGGTCTACTCTGGTTTTTCAGATGATTGTATAAATATTCGGTTCCAGTATCGGGGGTGCGGATAACAAATGGGTCGATATTGACGAGGGCAGCAATCCTTTCGAAGTTCTCTTCACTAGGAAGAATTTTTGTGCCATTTTGTTTAGTAGCTTTAGACTCCCATAGACCAACCGCCATTCGAGATACACCGATGGCCGTTGCAAACTGGGTTTGATTCATACGCAAAAAACCTCTAATGAGTTTTATTTTTTGCGATGTAAGATGTTCGGTTTCCTGCTCCTGATTGCCCATTTTTTAAATTCCAGGTTTATATCTCATGTAAGCATCTTGTCACAAGTTACCACAATACCATGCATGGTTAAACAAGTCTAACAAAACCCAATTTTCAGTTAAATAAGTCGGCATAATTAGAGAATGAATGTCAGGCAAATCGTCAATCTGATGGGTGGGGCACCCAAATTGGCTAAAAACTTGGGCATAACGAGTGATTCTATCCTCTCATGGGTTAATTCTAATCGAATTCCTTCGAGGCAGATACCAACTCTTACCAGATTAGCTAATGAAAGAGGGTTGCCACTAAAACCAGAGGATATGGAGCCAGATATTTCATTGGGAATCCCCGAAGTCGGGGGTATTAAATTTAAGGAGAGATGAAATGCCATCTAAAAAACCTATTTGGGAACGCAAAAACCCGAAGGCAGAACAAGGCAAGTCTAAGAAACTTACCGCTGCTCAAAAGATGAGAGCAAAAAAGAGAGCCAAGGCAGCAGGTCGCCCATATCCTAATATGGTAGATAACGCAGCCGTGGCAAGGACATCAAAAGGCTAGGGTGTGCCCACACTCGATGGGGAATCCGTTGGTTTTCTCCGAACCGTGATTCCCTGCCTACCTTTTTATATTGGGTGTAGTAGTTAGGAGAGAAATTTAAAACAGTAAAACAGAAATAAGCTTGGGCAAATTTCTAGGAGAGATTATGGAAGATGTAACAACCGAAGTGCGGGAGGAGAACTTTCCCCCAGAATTAAAAGAGAGAAGGCAATGGGTTCTCTGGAAATATGAAGAACAAAAAGATAGCAGCGGTAATTTAAAGTTAGATGAAAATGGAAAACCTAAACTTACAAAGATTCCGAAACAGCCTAATGGGTTTAATGCACAAAGTAACAACCCTCAAACCTGGAGTAGTTTTGATGAGGTTAAAACTGCTTATATGGTTTCCGATACTCCTTCTGACGGGGTCGGCTTTATGTTTGCTGCTGCTGACCCTCTTACTGGAATTGATTTTGACAATTGTATAAAAGAGGACGGCACTTATACTGAGATTGTTCAAGAGTTTTTAGATGTGATTCCAGGGTGGGCAGAAAAGTCTCCTTCTGGAAAAGGTATCCATTTAATTACAAGAGCCTCGGTTCCTAGAAATACTAGAAAGTTTACTAAAGATAAAAAACACACTCTGTTTGAAATCTACGGACAAGGACAATTCTTTACCATGACGGGCAACACAATAAACTGTCATGGAACAATACCTGACACTGTACAAGACATCTCTGCACTAGTAGAGAAGCATCTACCTGAAACAAGTTCTCAGCCGATACAAATTTCTGATGATGACTTTGAGAATTACAAACCACCGATACAAGACTGGCCTTCTGCCAAAATAAAAACAGAACTGCTTGATAATATAGACCCTGATATTTCATACCCAGACTGGATAAATGTCGGTATGGCATTACATCATCAGTTCCGTGGCTCGGACGAGGGTCTAGCTTTATTCGAGCAATGGTCAATGCAAGGCAGTAAATATAGTAACGGAGAATGTGCCAGGAAGTGGCCCACTTTTAATAATAGAAAAGCAAACTCATTTACTCTTGCCTCGGTTATTAAACTATATAAGAAGCAGCAAAAAGAAAAAGCAAAACAAGAGGCTCAGGCTCCCGTATCTCCTATTCGTTTTGCTGACATAGGTAGTCTGGCTCATACAAATCCACCTGATAGAAAGTGGGTGGTTGATAACTGGATTCCAGATGCAGCTACAACTAGTTTTTATGGTAAGGGCGGTATTGGTAAGTCTATTCTTATGCAACAGTTATCTATAGCAGTTGCAACGGGTACAAAGTTTCTAGGATTAGATGTTACGCAAGGCCCAGTTCTTGGTTTTTTCTGCGAGGAAGATGATGACGAAATAAAACGTCGGTCGAAAAGTATTTTTGATGAGATGCTGATTGATGTAAAAGAATGTCCTGACATAAACAATTTATATTTAGCAGGACGAGCAGGTTTTCAAAATATATTTGCTCACTTTGATAACGATGCATCTCACTACACAACAGAAATATTTAAAGAGTTTGAAAAAGCAGTTGAACAGATTCAACCCAAGCTTATTATTTTAGATAACCTGAGTCACGTTTTTGGCGGTAATGAAATTTTCAGGTCGCATGTCACGAGTTTTGTAAACATCATCACTTCCATTGCGAAAAGATATGACTGCTCAATTATATTAGTCGGTCACGTTGCCAAACTAAAAGATTCAGAATTTAGTGGAAGCACGGCATGGGATGCTGCCGTCAGAACGAGATTACTTCTAAATAGAAAACAAGACGGCACTACACTATTTAGTAAGGCAAAGTCTAACCTCTCAAAAGAAGACGAGTTAACCATTGAGTTACGAAATACTGTTTTCAAAGTTGTTACTCCAGTAGATATTGAGCAGGAGAAAAAAATACTTGCCGACAAGATTAAAAGATTTATCTGGCAAAAGACAAAGCAGCAAGAAAGTACCAGTAACAAACATCGTAGTCCGAACAATGTAATTAACATGATGGTGCGGGAGGAGCAGCTTTCCGAAAGTAAAAAGAAACTTGCTAAAGAGGTTCTAAACGAACTTATCGCTACCGAAGAAATACTAGTTGGCCAAGAATTAGGTTGGAAGGATTCCTCCAGACACCCAGTCAAAGGGTTAAAAATACGGGGGAAAGAATAGTGCGTTTTACTCTGCGTTATAGTTGCGTTTTAGTCGATTTGGGGGTTTTCTCTACGGTCAATTTTCTGCGGAAGTATGTAGTCACTCTCTATAAGAGTGACTACTACAACGCAAAATGCCGTGACCTTTTAAGTGGAACGCAAAGTTGGGTTCTCTAGTGGTGCGGGAATCTACCGTGGAGAAACATTTACGGGTTGCCGTACAAAAGAGGGGAGGACTTTGTTGGAAGTTTAAGAGTTCGGTATCTGGAGTTCCTGACCGTATTGTATTACTGCCAGAAGGAATCATTGCTTTTTTGGAAGTCAAAAGGCCAGGAGGCATTCCACGACCACAGCAAGTAAAACGTATTTTGCAGATAGAAAGATTAGGAACCAAAGCAGGTTGGGTTGATTCAAAAGAAACTATTGAGGAATTTTTAAATGAAATATCAGGCAAAGCTATATCAGCAAAAAGCAATTGATAAAATTTTAGAAGAGGAAGCTGTTGGGTTGTTTCTCGACATGGGCCTTGGTAAAACAGCAGTGGCCCTAACTGCTATAAATCAACTTATCAATTATGAGGAGTCGATAAAAAAAGCATTGGTCATTGCACCCTTACGAGTTGCTCGAAGTACCTGGACTGATGAACAACAAAAGTGGAATCACTTAAAAGACTTAAAAGTGGTAAAAGTTTTGGGTACCGCCTCACAAAGACAAAAAGCACTGACACAGAACGGAGATGTATATCTTATCAACAGAGAAAATGTACCCTGGCTTGTGAAATATCTCGGCAAAGGTTGGTTTTTCGATATGTTGGTTGTTGATGAATTGACTAGTTTTAAAAACAGAACAACAAAAAGGTGGAAGGCACTTCGTAAGATTCGTTCTAACTTGAAAAAAGTTATCGGTTTAACTGGTAGTCCGATTGCAAATGGATTATTAGATTTATGGGCACAAGTTTGGTTACTCGACCAGGGCGAGGCACTCGGTAAAAGTTTTTCTGTTTATCGTGATATGTACTTTGACCCTGACCAACGTAATAGAGAAATTATTTATTCCTGGAAACCAAAAAAAGGTGCGTTAGAAGTCATACAGGATAAAGTTTCTGATTTATGTATCAGTATGAAAAAAGAAGATTGGTTAGATTTGCCCGATGTAATTTATAACCGAGTCAATGTTGAATGGGATGATACTTCCTGGAGTATTTACGACCAGTTCGAGAGAGAAAGATTAGTTCCGTATTTACAAGGTGGAGATATTGAGGCGGGAAGTGCTGCTGCTGTCACAACTAAACTTTTACAAATGACTGGCGGTGCATGTTATGACGACCAAGGTGGTTTTCAAATTATTAATTCTCATAAACTCGATGCTTTGGAAGAGATAGCAGAAGTTATGTTTGGTAATCCGATTCTTGTTTACTACCAATACCAACATGAACTAACTCGTTTACAAAATAGATTTCCGAATGCTGTAAGACTAAAAGATGAAAATGATATAAGACTTTGGAATGAGAGTGAGATACCAATGTTACTCGCTCATCCCGCAAGTGCAGGTCATGGACTAAATCTGCAACACGGAGGCTCCACAATTGTTTGGTTCACATTAACTTACAGCCTGGAGTATTACCAACAAGCAAATGCACGAATTCATCGACAAGGGCAAACTAGTAAAGTAATGATTCATCACTTAACTGTGAAGGATTCAATTGATGATGCCGTTATTGATGCCTTGAGTGCAAAAGACCAAACGCAGGAGGCACTACTTGCTGCCTTAAAATATCGTGTGAAACAAATTAGAGAAAAAAACAGAAGTTTAGATTTAACTTTAAAAGGATAGTCAGTGAAATTGGCAGAAAGAATTGCACAGTCACAAGTTACAGATGATTTAGGCGAGTCTAAAAATGTAGAAGACTTAGCTGACGTTGATATTATCCGAGCATGTGGAGTAGTTGCAGCGAAATATCCAATTGGCGTTAGTGTTTGGAGAATTAAATATGCGAAGGATACAAAAGACATAAAAAAAGTTGTAAATCATTTAATAGAGTTTTGTATGAGTGAGAAATTAGTACCAGACAGAAAAACAGCACAAGAAATTGTGAAAACAACGATTAAATATTGGTTTGACCCAATTTGTGATAATTGCAGTGGGTTAGGCTATCTAAAAGTGACGGGTGCCCCTGTTTTGAGTGACCATGCATGTGTTGTTTGCAATGGGAGCGGTCAAGTCAAGCTTCCACTTGATGATAAAGCTGCCGATGAAGTGTTACAACATCTTAATAAATTAGAACGAGTAACTGCTTCGCAAATCTTTACCAAACTCCGAGATTAGTTGTCTCCTCCACCAAGTTGGTCATGTCTGACGAATGGTAAAGCCATCTCGAACTACTTGACCGCAATGCTTACAAATGGTCTTATCTTTCCTGCGTTTTACTGCTTTATAAACTGCTGAATGATTAACATCTACTTCTTTTGCTGCTTTATGCACAGAGTAACCTTTTTGTTCTATCAAACGTAATGCTTTTTGTGTTTTCGATAGACCTTTTAGGGATATGTGCGGTAAATGAAACATTCCCACTGTTTCATTAGGAAAACTGTCAGGTAACTCTTGAAATCCAACTGCTTTTAACTTGTTGTCCTCGAGTACCGCACATAAAACTTTATAGTCGGAGCATTTTATTAAATCTTTAAGTTTTTCTCTGATGGAATCCTTCCAGGGTAAGTCTATAAACTCTTGTTCTGATAAATCTAAGGTACTTGTTGTCATTTCTTTTTACTCTTCCTCAAATAAATAATTGTTAAGTCTGATTGGTTAAACAATCTGCCAGGGCCGAACAAATCTTACAAAATACTTATTTCATAAAAAAACTGTGATACATCTAGTGTCAATTATGAAATAGAACAGCAAAGAAATTAATCACACAAAGTCACACAAGTAAACGTATCTACAGTTATTTGCAAAAAGGTATATCGAATGGTCGTAGTTGCACCGTTTTTATGATAATTTTGGGTCGGGGCACTATGCCCTTTTTTTATATTGAACATAATCATGGGGCCACTTCGGCCCTTTTTTTATTTAAGGAACAGTTATGGAACGCATAGTTATCACGATTGACGATGATGATGAGATTGATATCACTGCGAAGTCAGAAGGAGGCGATGTTGAAACAATGACTGCTCCTGATATGGATACAGCAGTCAGCATTGTTAAGGATTTACTCATGGATGCTACCGAAGATATGGACATGGACGACATGGAAGACATGGACGACGACAATGAACGTATGCAAGGTATGGAAGCTTCAATGGACGAAGATATGCCCGACATGGACGAAGTAGAAGACATGGACGAGTACGAAAAAACCTGGAATAAAGAAGCTGCTGCACGGGCAAAAGAGAGAGAAATGCAGGACTCTTATACCTAACGGGCAAATTACGGGCACAGATTTACAGACTATTGGCTTAGGTTAGCCATAGTTCAATTCTTGTCTACAACACTGAACCAAATTTTCAAGGAGGTTTAACATGCAACATTATGGAAATCCGAAGAGTAGGAATACTACGAAGAACGCAGGGCCAATGAAAGATAGTAAGGTTAGCGTAGGAGGTACTAAGCCTTCAACAACAACTGCATCTATGAAGTCAGGCTCCAAAATGAAGAGTCCTAAAGGTTTTGACTCTGGAATCATTGACGGCAAGGTAGCGTAATGTCAGACATAAAAAGGCTTGAATCCTTAAACGGGGCCAAACCTAAACTTGCGACCCCCCATGACCTAGAATCTGGCGGTCTCCTGAGTGGCACTACATACATAAAAAAACGGTCGAGCAAGAAAGAAGGCAAAATAAATTTGAAGGCTGTAGCAGATGCATTGGCATTGGAAGGTTTAGACCCCACAGTAGAGTTAATTAAAATTATCAAAAGTGGTTCTCTAGACCCTAAAACTCAGGCCAGTGTATTGAATGAGTTACTTCAATTTACGCAACCGAAATTAAAGGCCGTTGAAGTTAAATCAAAAGTTGAATTAAATGATGACCAGATAGATGCACGTTTAGCTGAACTTCTAAATAAAGCAAATGAAGAAGCAGTTAACTAATTTATCTGTTGCAGAAAAAAAAGAACTTCTAGATTTACTTGAACAAAAAAAGAAAAAGCGAGATGAGAATCAACTCGCATATTACAAACCCTATCCTGTCCAAAGAAAATTTCATAACTCTACCAGTCGTGAACGATTGTTTATGGCGGGTAATCAGATAGGCAAATCGCTATGTTCTGCACATGAAATAACTTACCACCTAACTGGACTCTATCCAAAGTGGTGGATAGGTAGAAAATTTACTACTCCTACAGTTGGGTGGGCAGCGGGTGTAACAAGTGAATCTACTAGAGATACTTTGCAGAGATTATTAGTCGGTAGGGCAGGTCATCATGGAACTGGTGCAATACCTGCCAAACTCATTGATTCGATAACCTCAGCTAGAGGTGTTGCAGATTCTATCGATACAGTAATGGTTCGACATAAGGGTGGAGGCTTAAGTCAATTAAGTTTTAAATCTTATGAGAGAGGCCGAGAAAAATGGCAGGGCGAAACTTTGCATTTCGTAGCCTTTGATGAAGAGCCACCCCTAGATATTTATACCGAGGGATTAACGAGAACAAATGCAACAGAAGGGGTGGTTTGGATAACCTTTACCCCACTCCTCGGAATGAGTAATGTTGTAAAAAGATTTCTTGTAGACAAAGTTCCGAATTGTGATGTGATAAAAGCAACAATAGATGATGCAAAACATTACACAGAAAAACAAAAAGAAGAAATTATAAAAGCGTATCCCGAGCATGAAAGAGAAGCACGAGCAAAAGGGATACCTGCACTCGGGAGCGGAAAAGTTTTCCCAGTTGCCGAGTCAATGATAAAAATTACTCCATTTCCGATACCTCCTCACTGGGTGCGTATTTGTGGACTCGATGTGGGGTGGGACCATCCGACCGCAGCAGTTTGGTTAGCCTGGGATAAAGATAGTGATGTGATTTATGTTTACGATAGTTATCGTCAAAGACAAGAATCAGTAATTGTTCACGCAGCAGCACTTCGAGCAAAAGGCGAATGGATTCCAATTGCTTATCCGCATGATATGTTTCAAGCCGATAAGGGTTCAGGAATTCAGTTAGCAAAACAATATCGTGACCAGGGATTGAACATGTTACCCGATAGAGCAAAGTTCGAAGATGGTTCCTCAGGGGTAGAAGCAGGTATTAGTGAAATGCTAACGAGAATGCAAACTGGAAGATTTAAAATTTTCAGTCATCTTACTGAATGGTTTGAAGAGTTCCACATGTACCATCGCAAAAACGGATTAATTGTAAAACTGAATGATGATTTGTTAGCAGCGACTCGTTATGCAGTTATGGCAAAACGCAAGGCAAAAAATTTTGAAGAGACTTCCTTTGATGGGAAAGTCAACACACATTTCCCAGTGGTCAAGTTTGAAGTAATCGACCCCGTTGCAGGTTATTAGTTAAGGATACTAAATGGAAGAATTAGTAGAAGAGATTACTAGAGAGGAGCAGGAAAAGCTTGAAGAAAAACTGCAAGTCTTTGGTGCTACTCTTGCAAAGCAACGGGATGAATGGGTGCGTTCTCGATACAGTATTGGAGTTGATAAAAGATGGTTAGAGGACGAAGACCAATACAATTCAAAAGATAATATTGCTAAGGCAGCTTCACAGATGATGACATCTGTAGAGCAGGGATATCCAGTAACAACACAACATTCAAAGCCTCATCGTTCAACTGTCTATATTGGAATGACAAGACAAAAGACGAATGCTGCTGAAGCACGGGTTGCAGATATATTGTTGCCAACAGATGATAGAAACTGGGGTATAGACCCC
>MDTB01100510.1_pt1 | contig 13039 bp, 12 predicted proteins | sample 811161 | NCBI WGS metagenome assembly MDTB01 (sample SAMN05326650, study PRJNA326480) | marine metagenome | isolation source: seawater | place: Mediterranean Sea | collected 2009 | reverse complement strand
TGCTGGCAACTCTAGTATTCATCTTGAAGCAGCATTAGCAGGACTACCAACCTTTTATTATGAAATGAGTGATAATGTTATTAAACCAGATTATTATAATTATGTTAAAAATGGTGTAACAAAAAAATTAAATAAAAATTTTACTTTTCAGGAATTAAAAAATTTAACTAAAAAAATGTATAATGATATAAACCGACAACAAGCAATTAAAAAATACAGTGAAACTTTCCAAACACACTGGCAAAGCAAAGAAGGAGATCTTACTCAAGAGGTTATTAAAAGAATACTCAACAATCAATCATTTAATGATCTATTTCAAGTTAAGAGTTCAAGAATTTATAATTCTGTTTACTATCCAAGTGTAAATAATCTTACAAAAAAAGTTAAAATCATACATAATTTGAAAAAATGAAATGTATTTAAGTAAAATACTTATTAATTAGTAGGTCTTTCAATTGTTTCTTCAATATTTACTAAATTTTTTAACATATTATTTTTATTATTCGTTATTTTTATAAAACACTTTAATCTATATAACATTTACCAATAATAAATTATGTTATATTTTTGCTAGATAACAGTTAACAAATTATATTTATTTATTGTCAGTTCCAATAACATCAATCTTTGTTATAAATGAAAAATGAAATTACGTGCTGCTATAATTGTTGACCAATTAAAGGCTTCTAAATGGATGATAGATGCATTAAACGAAACAAGCGACCAGTTGGAAATTATTTATGTTTTGAATTGTATTAATAGTAAAACAAGAAGAAATTGGATAAGAAACTTTTTTTATTATGTATTGAATTTTTTTTCACTAAAAAACTATTTAACAAAAAAGCAATTTTTACCAGATAACAACGCTAAGATTTTTAACTTTAAATCTGGCTATATCAATAACTGGCAAATTATACCAAGTAATATTACACAAAAACTTTTAGATGAAAAAATTGAAGTAGTAATTAAGTTTGGAATGGGTTTATTAAGAATTGATGAAAAATTAAGCCAATGTAATGTGCTGTCATTTCATCACGGTGATCCGTCAAAATACAGAGGACGTCCTTCTGGTTTTTATGAAATATTGAATGGTGAAAAGAAGTCTGGTATTATTGTCCAAAAACTCAGTAATAAATTAGATGCTGGAACTATTTACGCTTTTGCTGAATCAAAGATAGTTAATTACTCCTATACAAACACAGTAATTAATTTTTATTCTTTATCTAAACACTTGCTAAAAAAAGCAATTATAAATCTAGAAAATGGTTCCCAGATAGAAATTTCTAAAAATGGAAAAAATTATCGCCTTCCTTCAAATACACTTGTCCTAAAGTTTATCTATAAAATAATATATAATTTTTTTAAGAGAATTATTTATGGTTTGTTCTTTGAAAAGCGTTGGCGGGTTGCTATTTTAGAAAACAAACTGAACTTTAATGGGGTCGAAGTAATATCACAAGTTTCACTTAAAGAGGTGCCAGTTGTAAGTAGCTATAGCGATTATGCCGATCCATTCTTTTCAATAGATGGGAAATTATTAAGGCTTGAAGCTATAAGTAAGAAAAGCTGCCTAGGTGATATTTTAGAAGTTAATCTAAAGGATATGAATAAACAGCATGTGATAATTACTGACAAGGGCAAACATTATTCCTATCCCTTTGTGTTTTTTTATCAAGGTAAGGAGTTCATAATGCCAGAGGTTTCAAGTCATTCATCACAATATATAGTTTCATTAGACTCAAATAAAGAAAGTCCTATTTTTTTAAAAGGATTTGAAAATAAAAAGATAGTAGATGCTACTCTGTACCAGAAAGATGGATGGTGGTACCTTTTCTTTGGTTTTAAAAAAAACTCTCACAATGTACTAAACTTATGGATAACAAGTGATCTACGTAATACTTTTAAGCCTCATCCAAATAGTCCTATATGCTTATCACCAGTCAAGGCTCGTATGGGAGGTAAAATCAAATTGATAAATAATAGATTAATTAGGTTTGGTCAAAATAATGAAGGGGAGTACGGAGAATCTTTGTCAGTTTTGGAAATAAAAGAATTAACACCAACAAATTATACCGAGAAACATCAAGGATCTATATTTGTGGAGAATGCCAAAGGACCTCACAGCCTAAACTTAAGCCCAGACCTAGGTAAAATTACTTTAGATTACTATGAAAATAAATTTTCATTTTTAGCTGGCTTAAATCGTCTTAAAGCAAAGGTTCAAGCGCTTTAATTTAGTTGTCTTGATAAATGTATAAGATATTAAATAATCATATTTTAAATTAATAATTTTATCTTTATGTTGTAATAATGATATCTATTATCCTTTCAACTTATAACAATGAGCAAACTATTTCTTCTTCAATCAAATCTATTCTTAATCAGAGTTATGAAGATTTTGAATTGATAATTGTTAATGATTGCTCAAAAGACAACACTAAGAAGGTAATAAAATCATTTGAAGATAGACGAATAGTCTATTTAGAAAATAATAGTAATATTGGACGTTCACAATCTAGAAACAAGGCCATTAAGAAGGCTAATGGAAATTTCATTGCTGTTATGGATGGTGATGATATCTCTGTTCCTGAAAGATTAGAAATACAACTAAAATATTTAATAAATAATCCAAATATTGATCTAGTGGCATCTAATACTATTTTTTTTACCGATAATAAAGTGATAGGAGTGTCTGATGTTAAAATAAATTCCCCAAAAGATATAAATTTTTTCTTACGACCTATTGGTTTACCACATGTTAGCTGGATGGTTCGAAAAAACTTTTTTGTAAATTATAAATATAATCCAAATATATCTATGGCTATAGATCAAGATTTACTACTTAGGTCTCTTAATTCTATTAATTACTTTTTATTAAAGCAACCTTTAGTTTTTGTTAACGAACCAAAAAAAAAAAAAATTAGATATAAATTAAATCAACTTTATATATTATTCTTAGCTAGATTGAAGTTTATAAAAAATCATAAATTATTTTATCATTTTCCTATAGTTGTATTTATTTTTATCATTTCATGTATATTTTACACATTTGGTTTTAGAACAAATAAAACTATAAAAACATCTAATTATCATTATCAAAATTTATTAGATAAAATAAAAGCTAAAAGACTTGAAAAATTAAAATAAAATTGAGATTAATATGTTTGTCTTTAAAAAATATAACTTGAATTATATTTTTAATTAAGTTTATGAAAATTATTCATATTATAAATAGTTTAAAAAATGGAGGAGCTGAAGGAAATCTGTATCGTTTATGTAAATTTCATAAACATAAATATAAAAATAATATTGAAATTATAATTATTACTTTGATTAATAATGGATACTATGAAGTAGAACTTAAAAAACTGGGAGTAAAAATTTATTCTTTAAATTTAAGTAAAAAAATTAATTTTTTAGAAATACTTAAAAAAATAATAAAGTTAAGATACTTAGTTACAAAAAAAAATCCAGACATTGTTCAAAGTTGGATGTATCATTCAAACTTTATATCAACGTTTCTTCCAAAAAAATTTTATGAAAAATTATTTTGGAATATAAGACATGCAGAATTAAATACACAAATTTCAAAAAAAATTACAATTTTTTTGTCAATAATTTGTGGTCTAATTTCAAAAATTGTTCCAAAAAAAATCATTTATTGTTCAGAAAAAAGTATAAATTTTCATGAAAAATTCCATTTTTATTCAAAAAACAAAACTTCTCTTATCTATAATGGATATAATGATGAAACGTATTTTCCAATAACTAAATTAGGTTTAAAATTTAGAAAAAAAAATGAAATAAATACTTCTGATATTATTATCGGATTTGCAGGAAGATATGCTAAACAAAAAAATATTTACTCAATGTTGCAAGCTTTTTCAAAAATCTCAAAAGTTAAAAATAACGTGCATTTATGTATGGTAGGAAGAGATATGAACTATCAAAACAAAGAACTTTCTAATTATATAAATGATTTAAAAATTAATAAAAAAATATTTTTTTTAGAAAAACAAAAAAGTTTAATAGAATTTTATAACGGTATAGATTTTTTAATACTTGCTTCCCACTCAGAGTCATTTCCGAATGTGGTTGCAGAATCTATGCTTTGCTCTACACCTGTGCTGTCAAGTGATGCTGGTTGTGCAAAAAAAATTATCAATAATTTTGGATTTGTAATGAAAAATAATGATTATCAATCTATTTATGAAAATTTAAAGAAAACAATATATTTTTTAAAATTCAAAAAAAATAAGTGGAAATCTCTAAAAAAAAATTCTCGTTTGCAAATTAAAAAAAATTTTTCAATTTCAAATATGGCGAATGCCTATTTAAAAAACTGGGTTTTTTAAGTGAAAATAATTTTTATTTGCACAAAATCAATTACATTTAATAAATTTTTAAAATCTCAGTCAGATTATTTAATTAAAAAGGGTTTTGAAATAAAGGTAGCTTGTTCTGATAGTAAGAAATTAAATATAAAAAATAATATTAAATATAAAATTAATTTTCCACAAAAAACTTCTCAATTATTTAATTTAATGAATTATATTAAAATTTTTAATCAAATTAAAAATCTTGTAAGAGAAAATCCAAAATCAATTTTTTATTTACACACTCCACTTGCTTCTCATTTATTTAGATTTTTTACTTTTTTTTATCAATTAAAAATAATTTATTTTGTACATGGTTTCAGATTTACATCAACTACAAATCCAGTCAAAAATTTTTTTTTCAAATCTATAGAAAAAATTTTTTCTCTTAAAACTGATATCTATATCACAATTAATAGTGAAGATTATAAATATGCTCAATTTAATTTGTTCAAAAAATCTCCTTGTTATAAAATTAATGGAGTTGGTTTAAATCTTACGAATAAACATTTTAAAAAAAAAATTTTGAATAAAAAAGATATAAGAAAAATTTTAGTAATTGCTTCTTATAAGAAAGACAAAGGATATTTTGAGATTTTAAAATTAGCACAAGAGTTAAAAAATAAAAATTTACATATACATTGTTATGGATATGGGAATTATAGTAGATTTAATTCAATTAAGATTAAAAAAAAAATTAATAATATTTCTTTTAATAAGTTTGATTTCAATTTAGAAAAAAAAATTAAAAAATTTGATATTTTGCTACATTTAAGTAAGCGGGAAGGTCTACCAGTTTCTGTTATGCAATCTCTTTCAGTTGGCCTGCCAGTCATATGTTATAATATACGAGGGAACAATGATTTAATAAAAGATAATTTTAATGGTTATTTTGTTGAGTCATACAATGATATTCCTAATAAATTACATTACTTAAAATTAGAAAATGTTATTTATAACAAAATGAGAAAAAATGCATTTAAATCAATAAATAAAAGTTATTCAAATAAGATTATTAATCAAAAATTATATAATATTTTAACAACTATAAATTAATAGTGATTTCAAAGTTAAAAAATTCAAATTTAATTTACAGAAAATTAAAGATTTCTGATTATGATCAATTCAGAAAATTATTTTTTTTATGTTTTAAAAAAAATATAAGTTACGATTTTTTTAAATGGAGATATTTTAATAATAAATTCTCCTTTTGTTATGGCGTTTTTGTGTCTTCAAAATTAATTGCAAATGTAGGAATGATTTCTATGAAATTAAATAACAATAAGAATGAAAGAATATTTTCCAGACATTCTAGCATGGTATTAAAAAAGTATAGAGGTCGTGGAATTTACTCAAATCTATTAAATATAGTCAAAAATAAAATTTCAAAAAAGATTAGATTTATTGCTATGTGGCCTAATAAAAATAATTACGCAAATTTTGGTGTAAGTGAAAAAAATATAATCAAAAAAAAATATTTTTTATATGAGACAAATCTGAAGACCAAATCAAAAAAACCAAAAAAAACAGAAAATAATAATATTGATCAATTAACTAAATATAAAAAATTTATAAAAAATAAAAATAATTTTTTTTATAAAAATTTTACTTATTTAAATAATAGATATTTATTATATGAAAAAAATGAATATTTAATTAATAAATTTAAATTTAGAAATCTTATGAGTTTTTTTATATTAAAACTCAATAAAGATAAATTTGGTCTTAAGCATGTTATTTTGGATCATTTTGGCTCTAAAAAATTAAAATTTAAACATTTATCTTATTTAATAAATGAACAAAAAAAGATAATTTTTTTGTCTAATAAGAAAATTTATAAAAACAAATTTAGATTAATAAATTGTATAAACTTAAAAATAGGATTTATTAAAAAAAATAATTTAAAATATAAAAGTAGAATTCTTTCTAATAAAGAAATTTTCTTAGGTGATACTGATATTTTTATGACATTATAAACTAAATGATAAGATTTTTTGATATCTTAATAGCTGTATTAATACTGATATTTTTATCTCCTATAATGGTTATAATTTCTGTTCTTTTATTGATAACTGATGGAAGGCCAATACTTTTCAAACAAATAAGAGTTGGTTATCTGGGTAAAAAATTCTTAATTTATAAGTTTAGGACAATGAGAAATTCAATTTTTAAAAATGATAAAATAAGGCTAACTTCTTTAGGTAAAATATTAAGGAGATCAAGCTTAGACGAGTTACCACAATTAATTAATGTACTAAAAAAAGATATGTCTATTGTTGGACCTAGGCCATTACCAGAAAATATTGAAAAAAATATTAAAAACACCCATAAAATTAAAAGAAGAAAAATTTTACCAGGAATTACTGGCATGTCCCAAATAAATTTTACTGGAAAAAATAGAAGTCTCATTGAAAAAATTAAATTAGATTTAAAATTTATTGATAATTATTCTGTGTTTAACTATTTTAAGATATTGCTAAAGACACCATTTATACTTGTAAAAAGATTTTTTAAAAACAAGAGTTCAATTATTAAATAATAGGCAAAAAATTTTTCATAACAATTTAATTTGTGTTAATTATATTTTAATATATAAAATTTTTACTATTAAAATAATTAATACATAATTATTTATAAGATTATGAAAAAAAAAATACTGATATTATCTCCACATGCTGATGATGAAATTTTAGGATGTGGCGGTTTTATATCTAAGTATTCAAAATTAAATTATCAAATAAATGTTTTAGTTTTAACCAATGCTAATAAAGGCGCACCTGAAATATATCCTCCAGAGACAATTAAGTCTTTAAGAAATGAGGCAAAAACAGCTAATAACTTAATTGGAACCCACAAATTAATTTTTGAAAATTTACCAGCTATAAATTTAAATAATTATCCAGTTTATAAAATTTCAAATATTATAGATAAATATATTGCAAAAATTAATCCTGAGATTGTTTTTATACCATCCAAAAACGATATTCATGATGATCATAAAATAATTTTTAAAGCAGCAAAAGTTTCAATGAGACCAAATAGAGAAAAAAATTTAAAAAAAATATTATCCTATGAAGTTTTATCTGAGACTGAATGGAATGAAGATGGAAAATCTTTTATTCCAAATTACTTTATAAAGCTATCTAAGTCAGACATAAATAATAAAGTTAAAGCATTCCTAAAATACAAATCCCAAGTTAAAAAATTTCCTCACCCAAGATCAAAAGAAGCAATTATTAATTTATCTAGAGTTAGGGGAGGTCAAGCATTTACAGAGTATGCAGAGGGTTTTAAAGTAGAAAAAATATTAGATTAATATAATTTTTGTATGATTTAATGCATTATGTAATAATTAATTTAATTATTACATGTCAAAAAAATTAATTTTAAAGTTATATTTAAAACTGTTCAGATATAAAATGAATATATTTATAACAGGCGTGGCAGAATACATAGGATCAGCAACATCATATTTATTATTAAAAAAAAGTATTAAACTTTTAATACAAATATTATTTATAAAAAAATAAATTATTAATGAAAAAAAGGTTAACAATAGTTTTGGTAGCTACTACAGCACATACAATCAACGCTTTCATGTTAAATAACATTAAAAAATTAAGCAAACATTACAATCTTTTAATTTTTTGTAATAACGTACTAACCTTAAAAAAATTACTACCAGAAGATGTTTTATTATATGATATAAACTTTAAAAGAAAACCAAACCTAATAATAGATTTAATAACTTTTTTAAAATTATTATGGTTACTAATAAAAAATAAACCACATTTGACTATTTCCATATCACCTAAAGCAGGCTTTATAACTGCTATATCCTCATTTATATCTAGAGTACCTCATCGTATTCACTGGTTTACAGGACAAGTTTGGGTGAAAAAAAAAGGATTTATTAGAAAGTTTTATAAATTCTTAGATCATATAATCTTTAATATCTCTCATCATGTTCTTGTAGACAGTCATTCTCAAAGGAAATTTTTATTATTAAACAATATAATTTCAAAAAATAGATCTACTGTCCTCTTAAATGGTTCTGTTGGAGGAGTAAATATTAAAAAATTTAAATATAAAATTTCAAATAGAAACAATCTTAGGAAAAAATTAAAAATTTCAAAAGATATCTTTACTTTTCTATATTTAGGGAGAATTAATAGAGATAAAGGAATAATTGAACTTATAGAGGCATTTACAAGAGTTGAAAAAATTTATAAACCAGTAAGACTTGTACTAGTTGGACCAATAGAGGATTTTTATATTAATAACTTAATCAAAAATCATAGAAAAGTAATTCATGCAGGTGAAACTCTTACTCCACAAAAATGGTATTCTTTAGGAGATATGTTTTGTTTACCAAGCCATAGAGAGGGGTTTGGAGCAGTAGTTATTGAGGCAGGATCTTGTAATTTACCTTCACTTGGTTCTAATATTTATGGAATTAAAGACGCTATTATAGAAAATGAAACAGGTTTTTTACATAAAGTTGGCTGTATTAGTGATATTAAAAAAAAAATGTTATTTATTATTAAAAATAAAAAAATGCTTAAAAAATTTGGACAAAAATCAAGACTAAGAGTCGAAAAAGAATTTCAAGAAAATTTAATTAGTGAAAAACTTTTAGAATTTGTTCATTCAATTTTTAAGAATTAAATGTTTTACCCAAAAAAAAATAAACATGCCTTTTTATTCTAATAAATCAATTCAGAAAATTGGACCAATGCTTAAAAGTGGAAAAGTTAATTATTGGTCAGGAAATGAGGGTAAAAAATTTGAAAAAGAATTTTCTAATTATCTAGGAAATAAATATTCAGTGGGATTATCCAATGGAAGTGTTGCTCTTGAAATGGCTCTAAAGGCTCTTAAATTAAAAAAACAAGATCAGATTATAGTAACCCCAAGATCATTCATTATTTCAGCAAGTTGTACAATAAATTTAGGACTAAAACCAATTTTTGCAGATGTAGATGATAATGGTAATTTAAATATTGAGGGAATCAAAAAAGTATATAACAATAAAGTAAAAGCAATAATTTTGGTTCATCTGAATGGTTTGCCGTGTGACTTGGACCCAATCATGGAGTTTGTTAAAAAAAATAATATTTTCTTAATTGAAGATTGTTCACAAGCACATGGAGCAGTATACAAAGGAAAAAAAGTTGGTTCATTTGGGGACATATCTACTTGGTCTTTCTGTCAAGATAAAATTATATCTACTGGTGGTGAGGGTGGGATGATTTCAACTAATAATAAACAATTATGGCTTAAATGTTGGTCATTAAAGGATCATGGCAAAAATTACAAAAGTGTTTTTTTAAAAAAACATAAAATAGGTTTTAGATGGCACCATGATGATTTGGGAACTAACTACCGAATGACAGAAATGCAAGCTATTCTTGGAAGAGCGCAATTAAAAATATTAGATAATCAAATAAAAAAAAGAAACATAATTGCTAATTTATATTTAAATGGGTTAAAAGATTATTTCAACAAATATAGCATTTTAAAAAAACCAAATTTAAATTTTAGATATTCACCACAGACAAAAGATAAAAAAGTAATCAGGAAAAATGTACATGCTTTTTATCGTTTAAATTTATTCGTCAATAAAAATAAGATTAATCAATTAAAATTATTAGAACAGCTTAATCTTAAAAGAATTAATTGTGGGGTTGGCTCGTGTCCAGAGATTTATAGAGAAAAAGTTTTTAAGAAATTAAAATTGTCTCCAAAAAAAAGACTAGTAAATGCAAAATTACTTGGAGAAACAAGTATAACATTTCCAATTGATCCCAATAGAAGTATAGCAAAGTTAAAGCTAGAAATTAAAAGTATCAAAACAATATTAAATAAGTACATATAAATTTATGTACCAAAAATTTTTCAAAAGATTACTTGATTTAGTTCTAAGTTTAATTTTATTTATAATTTCAATTCCTTTTATGATTTTAATGTTTTTTTTAATATGGTGCTTTATTGGTTTTCCTATTTTTACACAAAAAAGGCCAGGTTTAAACGGAAAAATTTTTACATTATATAAATTTAAAACTTTATATGATGCTAAAAAAAATCTATCTGAAAAAAAAAGGCAAAGTAAACTAGGAAATTTTTTTCGTAAAACAGGTTTAGATGAGTTACCACAACTAATTAATATATTCAAAAATGATATGAGTTTTGTAGGTCCCAGACCTCTTTTGGTAGAATATCTTAATAAATATTCTAATTTTGAAAAAAAAAGACATTTAGTTAAACCAGGCATTACAGGTTTGGCACAGGTAAATCCCGATGCATCAGGAGTTAAAATTTGGAAAAAAAGTATCAAATTAGACGTTTATTATGCAGCTAATGTAAGTTTTATTGTAGATATAAAAATAATTTATAAAACCGTAGAATTGGTACTTTTTAAAAAAAAACAATATAAAGATTTTAAAAAATTTAATGAATAAAAAATTAGCGATAATAGGTGCCGGCGGACATGGTAAAGTTGTTGGAGAAATTGCTCACTTAAATAATTATGAAAGTATAGATTTTTTTGATGACAATAAAAATGAGATAAACCATTTTCCATTTACTATTTCTGGTAATGTTAACTTTTTAAAAGAGCATTTGAAGGATTATGATGCTTATTTTGTTGCAATTGGAGAAAATAAAATCAGGTTTAAAATAATAGAATGGTTTAAAAAAAAAAAAATGAATATTGTAAGTTTAACACATCCTAGATCAACCATTAGTAAATTTTCTACTTTAGGTAACGGTACTTGCGTAATGGCAAATGCAGTAATTAATTCTGGTGCAGTTATTAAAGATGGAGTTATTATAAATACAAGTGCATCTATAGATCATGATTGTGTGATTGAGGATTTTGCACATATTTCTCCTAATTGTTCATTATCAGGTAGTGTAAAAATTGGAAAATTTACTCACTTAGGTACGGGTACATCTGTTCATCCAGGAATTAATGTAGGTGAAAATGTAAAGACTGCTGTAGGATCAAAAGTGTTCAAGGATATTTTAGATGACACAGTTCAGAAAAATTAATAATCTTGTTACAAATTTTTATGAGTAATTATTTTAAAGAATTTTCAAATTATACTTTGTCTCTTCATCGATATACAAAACGATCGATCGCAATGATAACAGATGCATTCCTGTGTATTTTATGTACTTGGTTGGCTTTTACTGTAAGGTCAAAATATTGGCTTACAATTAAACCAGAAATAGAGATATTAACTTTGTTTGAGGATTTTAATCTTTATTCAGCATTAATATCTGTAATGATTGCTATACCAATTTTTTGGCTATTTGGGTTATACCGAACTATATTTCGTTATACAGGATTTTCTATTTTTTTTGCTATTCTAATGTCATCTTTAGTATATGGATTATTGTATTTTACAATTGGGGTTTATGGAATTCAATTAGTACCTAGACCAATTGGTTTTTTTCAACCTATGTTATTATTTTTTGCTGTTTTGAGTTCAAGATTAGCTGTAAAATATTTATTTGAAGTCAATGTTGGTTTTAAAAAATCTTTTGAAAAGAAGAAAGTATTAGTTTATGGTGCAGGAGATGCTGGGCGTCAATTAGTTTCTGCTTTAGAAAATAGTCCTGAGTTTAAAGTTGTTGGTTTTTTAGATGATAATGAGCAGCTTCACAAACAAATTTTATTAGGTCAAATTATTTATTCACCCTTAAAATTAAACCAATTAGTTAAATCAAAAAATATTAGCTTGGTCTTTCTAGCTCTTCCAACAACCAACAGAAGCAAAAGAAATAAAATAATTGAAAAATTAAATAGATATAAAGTAGTTGTTAAAACACTTCCTAGTATATCTGAAATTATAGATGGAAGAATTACTGTATCAGATATTAAAGATTTAAATATTGATGATTTATTGAATCGGGAACAAGTGAAACCAGATCTTAAATTATTAAATAAAAATATTAATTCAAAGACAGTACTTGTGACAGGTGCGGGTGGATCAATAGGATCTGAATTAAGTCGTCAAATTGCTAAACTAAAACCAAATAAATTAATACTTTTAGAGTTAAATGAGTATGCTCTTTATAAAATTTATGAAGAACTATTAAACTTAAATAAAAATTTAAAAATAGTTTCTTTACTTGTCAATGTTCAAGATCAAAACAAATTAGAGACAATATTTGAAACGTTCAGCGTAGATACAGTTTATCATGCTGCAGCATACAAGCATGTACCCTTAGTTGAGGAAAATATATGTGAAGGAGTAAAAAACAATGTATTTGGCACTTTATCTGTTGTTATGGCATCTGTAAATAAAGATGTTTCAAATTTAGTACTTATTTCAAGTGATAAAGCAGTAAGGCCAACTAACGTCATGGGTGCATCAAAAAGACTTTCTGAACTTTGCATGCAAGCTGTTTATGATCATACCAAAGATATAAACACAAATTTTTCTATAGTTCGATTTGGTAACGTGCTTGAATCTTCTGGCTCTGTAATTCCAAAGTTTAAAAAACAAATTAAAGAAGGTGGGCCAGTCACGCTGACTCATGAAGATGTAACACGTTATTTTATGACTATAACTGAGGCAGCTGAATTAGTTATTCAAGCAGGAGCAATGGGTAAACATTCTGAAGTATTTGTTCTTGATATGGGAGACAGTATA
>MDTB01028156.1_pt1 | contig 13039 bp, 9 predicted proteins | sample 811161 | NCBI WGS metagenome assembly MDTB01 (sample SAMN05326650, study PRJNA326480) | marine metagenome | isolation source: seawater | place: Mediterranean Sea | collected 2009 | reverse complement strand
GCGCTAGCGCTGCATCGCCGCATGACCGAGGACGAGTTGCGTCACGCCCTCGGCGATCGCGTCTATGACGCCTTCGCCCCGCAGGGGGCGTTGTACAACCACGACGCCGAGGATCCCGACGGGATGGTCGAGCTCGGCCGCACCCGTCACGATGAGGCCGTCACGATGAACAAGCGGGCTGCCGAATCCGATCTGTTGATCTACGTCAATCTCAACATTGTGTCGATGGACGGTGGCTGGAAGTCGACCGCTACTGGCCTGTCGGGCTACTCGGGCATCAAGCATCACCACAACGTTAAGACGATGCGCGAGTCGAAGTCCTTCATGGATCGCCACAGCTCCGAGCTGCATCACAGTAACTGGCGCCAGGGTGAGGTCATCAAGAACCACGGTCCGCGCATCTTCCAGATCGAGACGACGATCAACAACAACACCTTCGGCTACGATGGCGCGCTCTCGCTGCTCCAGAAGCGCGAGTGGGAATGGACCGCCAAGGACCGCCTCACCTTCATGGGCATGAAGAAGGGCCTCGATCTGATGCCGGCGTCACAGCGCCGCCAGATCTTCAACGGCTGGAGGGCACCCTACGAGCTCACATCGGTGCAGGCTGGCAACGTCGAGTCGGTACACGACGTCACCCTGGAGCACTGCTTCAAGCAGCACCTCGTGCCTGTCGAAGGCCAGACCGACGTTCTGGCGTTCGGCTTACCCTACATCTGCCCCTACAACGTCAACTCGGTGATGAATCCGATCCTGGTGATGTGCCTGGGCCTCGGCTACTTCTTCAACATGTACCGCGGCAAACCGCTGGTGCGTGAGGGTGGTGTCCTCATCATGAGCCATCCCACCCCGTGGGAGTTCCACCCGGTGCACCACCCGAGCTACATCGACTTCTTTGAGCAACTCCTTGCCGAGACGACCGATCCGATCGAACTCGAGCAGAAGTACGAAAAGCAATTCGCCGAGGACGAGTGGTACATCCACCTGTACCGAAACAGCTACGCCTACCACGGCGTGCATCCGTTCTACATGTGGTACTGGGGCAGCCACGCCCTCGAATGGCTCGGCAAGGTCATCGTCGTCGGCGGCAATCCCCGTGCGGTTCGGCGCCTCGGCTTCCAGCCCGCATCAACCATGCAGGATGCGCTCGAGATGGCGTCCGACACCGTCGGTTCATCGCCCTCGATCAGCTACATGCACAACCCGCCGATCCTGATGGCGGATGTGACCTGACATGAGCAAGCTCGCCCGCCAACTCGGACTCCCGTCGATCCCACCGGCGCTGCGGCCCTTGCGCGTCATGCGGGCGATGGAATTCCCGATGCGGGCGCCGTCGACCCCGAAAGGTGTCGCTCCGCTCCCCCGCAAGCGCACGACCGGGGCCAACTACGACACCGAGTGGGCTCGATCGAAGCCGGCACGGATGGTGCGCGCTGCGATTGTCGACGGCCCAATGCGCCTTGCGGTGGCCGGCCTCGCCTCGCCGGATCGCCAAGGCGCCGACCGCCTGCTCGAACTCGAGGGGCCGGTGATCTTCGCTGCCAACCACCACAGCCACCTCGACACCCCACTGCTGCTCACCTCGATTCCCGAGCCGTGGCGGCACAAGATCGTGGTCGGTGCAGCCGCCGACTACTTCTTCGGCACCCGCATCACTGGGGCGATGTCGGCGCTCGGTATCGGTGCAATCCCGATCGAACGGGCAAAGACCGGCCGCAAGAGCGCCGACCTCGCCGCCGAACTTATCGACGACGGCTGGAGTCTACTGATCTATCCGGAAGGCGGTCGCAGCCCTGACGGCTGGGGCCAGCCGTTCCGCGGTGGTGCTGCCTATCTGGCCGCCCGAGCAGGCGTGCCGGTCGTGCCGGTGCATGTCGCCGGTACGGGCCGCATCCTGCGCAAGGGGCGCTCGCTCCCCCGCCCGAGCAACACCTCGGTGACCTTCGGTCGGGCGATCACCCCCGCCGGCGACGAGAACACGACTCGCTTCGCCGCCCGAATCGAGCGCGAGGTCGCTGCCCTTGCCGACGAGGCAACCACCGACTGGTACTCCGCTCGCCGGCGAGCCCACCAGACCGACAGCCCATCGCTCACCGGACCCAAGGCCGGGCAGTGGCGTCGTGCCTGGGCGCTGGGCGACCGCAGCCGTCGGGCCCGCAGCCGCCAGAAGCGCTGGCCGGAGATCTAGACCAGGACGGGTAGTGACGCCGTGATTGGGCCACTGGGCCGATCCGGCGAGCTGTGCCGATCCGGCACCGGGGCGCTAGAACCTCACCATGCGCTTCTCGTACGCCGAGCCGATGATCGACCCCACCTTCTACGCCCCGCTGGCCACGGCGGCCGAGAAGGCCGGCTACGACTCAATGGTCGTTCCCGATTCGATCATGTATCCGGCCGAGAGCGATTCGACGTATCCATACACCGACGATGGCAACCGCGAGTTCCTTGAGGGCAAGCCGTTCATCGAGCCGTTTACCCTGATCCCCTACCTCGCCGCCGTCACCGAGAAACTCCGCTTCAATACGTTCGTAGTGAAGCTTCCGATCCGGAACCCCGTCATCGTCGCCAAGCAGGTCACCTCCCTTGGTGTCATCACCGGCGACCGCTTCGGCTTCGGCGTCGGTACCAGCCCCTGGCCCGAGGATTACACCGCCACCGACAGCCCCTGGAAACGACGGGGGGCGCGGATGAACGAGATGATTGAGATCATCAATGGCTTCGCGAGCGGCGAGTACTTCGAGTACCACGGGGAGTTCTACGACCTCGAGGCCATGAAGATGTGTCCGGTGCCGGAGCAACGGGTGCCGATCCTGATCGGCGGTCACTCCGACATGGCATTGACTCGCGCAGCCCGGCTCAGCGACGGCTGGATGCATGCCGGAGGCGATGCTGAGGACCTTGCCCGCATGATGGCAGTGATCAATGAGCGTCGTGTCGAACACGGACGAGCCGACGACCCGTTCGAAGTCCATGCGATCAGCCTCGATGCGTACTCGCCCGAGGGGCTCGAGAAGCTGGAGGCGGCCGGGGTTACCGATGTCATCGTCGGCTTCCGAGACGCCTACCAGCCAGGTGCCGACACCCAGACCCTCGACGAAAAGCTAACGATGATGCACTGGTACGCCGACGAGATCATCGCCACGTACCGGGGCTGACACTCAGCGATCACCGCCGATGCCCGTTCCCACGTCTGAGGCGGGGGATCACTCCACCAAACGGAGCCCTGCAGGCGCATCGGAGCTGGCGCCAGGAGCCAGATCGACGGTGAACGCCATGCGGTGACCGGGATACACGTGCTCGCTGAACAAAACGCTGCTTCCATCGGCGGTCCGAGTCGTTCGTTCGCAGATGAGCACCGGGGATCCGGTGGGAACGCCGAGGAGTTCGGCATCGTCGGCTAACGCAGCGCCTGCCACGATGGTCTGCATGGCGCCGGCGAGGTGCACCCCGGCGGTGTCGGCCAGGAGTTCGTAGAACGGACGCGCCTCGACGTCGTCACGGGAGAGCGCCGAGCCGAGTGTCTCCGGGCACCACACGGTGACCCGGGCGAACGGCTCACCGTCGGCGAGGTTGAGCCGCCGCACGGCCAGCACACGGTCGGTGCCGAGCGCTGCGCGCGCAGGTGCCGGTGCAACACCGAAGGAGAAGTCGAGCACTCGCCGGGCGGCCTCGACGCCGGAAGAGGTGAGCTGGTGCTCAAGCGTCTCCAACTCATCGAGCGATTGATGGACTTCGTCGCCGCTTGCGTACCAGCCAAGACCTTGGCGACTAGCCAAGAGGCCCTCATCGCGCAGTTGCTCAAGCGCACGGCGGATCGTGACCCGGCTGGCGTCGTATCGCGACCCGAGCCCGGATTCTGACGGGAGAAGCCGGCCCGCGGCGAACTCACCCGCAAGGATGCGGGTGCGGAGTGCGTCGGCAATTTGCTGGTATCGCGGTGTCCTCACGTGCCTTCCACTCGTAGCAGAGAGAACCACGGAACGACAGACAGAGCAACCAACTGCTCGGCGGGGCAGCTTAGGTGAAAATGCGGGTGCAGGTGTCGCCGGCCCAGAGACTGGTGACCACACCGTTGGGGTCGAGACCAAGGGTAGTGCCGTTGAGCACTGCGCCCGTGGTCGGGTTGACGACGGCGAAGATGCCGACGATGTCGTCGTCGAACGCAGGAACGAGATCGAGCACGTTGGGGAAGGTCACCTCGAGGAAGCCGATCGTCGCCGACTCGCCGAGCCCTTCCGGAGTGACCAGCCCCGTCGGATCGAGGTGACCGTCGGCGAACCACTGGGTGAAGCGACGGGGCGTGCCCTCGTCGGCATTGGTGAACACCAGTTCGAGATTGCCCCATCGCACGAACCGCACGCTCGTCCCCTCACAGAACTCTGTCTGGCTCTCACCCGAGTCGGCGACGGGATCGCCAAGTACCGACGCGAGTTCAGCGATCACAAGTTGCTCGTCCTGACCGAATGGCACGATGGTGCCTGTATCGAGTGCCAGACCTGTCTCCACGAGGGTGACCGGACCAGGCGTCGCGACCCGGACCGGCGTAGTCGTCGTGGATGTCGTGCTGGTCGTCGAGGTCGATGTGCTGCTCGGCGATGTCGTATCGACTGGCGCAACCGGGGTCGTGCTGCTCGTGGTGGTCTCAGCCACCGTGGTACTCGGACCAGCCGAAGGGGCCGGGGCGAGCGTCGTGGTGATGGCGGTGTCGATGTCGTCGTCGCCAGCGGACCGTGCAAGAACGACAACGAAGACGAGCAGGGCGACAACGACGAGGGCGAGCACGGGGAGCAGCGGGATCGATCGGTTCGGGATCGGCTGCAAGGGCGGAGGCGCCGCCATCGCTGCCGGAGCGGGCGCCGGAGCCGAAGGACGAGTTCGCGGCGCTGCGGCCACCGGCTCCGGGGTCACCCGGAGCGGCGGGAGTTCGGGCTTCGAGGGCTCATCGAACACCGACACCGGGCCAGCGTTGTCGGTTGGCACCGCTGGGGGTGCATCGTCGGGCTCGACAACCTGACCAAGGTCTTCTCGAGTGACAAGGGGTAGCGGCGCGTCGACCATGCCGATGCGCGCTGCGCCCGCAGCGAGTCCTATCTCTTCCGAGACGTCGGTGCCTCGAAGCTCGGCGAGTGAAGCGGGCACGAGGGCGACGTCGGCGAAACCGGCGGCGTTGGCAGCGGCGACAATGTTGTCGCGCTCGACTGCGACATAGTCGTCGGGCACGACGACTGCGAGTTTCGTCGGGGCGCCGGTTGTGCTGCTGACCGCCGCCCGACCGAGAACGTGGGTGATGACTGCGGTGAGGGCCCCAGTGCGACCGCGAGCGGCCCGGACCAGCGGATCACGAACGACCGGTTCGGCGGCATCGACTGCCGCCTCGCCGACGAGAACTGCGCCGTCGACACCAGCAGCCACGGCGGCGGGGACAGCGGGAGCCGATGTGCCGAGCGGGATGATCCGGACGTCGTCGGGGTCAGATCCGCAGACCGCTGCGCCGATCGAGTCGTCGCTGATGTGGATGCCCAAGCACGCCGTCACGGGTGTTGAGGCTACGCGGCAAGCCATCGCTGCGACACCCTTGGCCATCAGTGGCAGGCGAAAAACGAGAGAAGCGGCTGGCGATGGGGGGTGCCAGCCGCTTCTCGGAGACCACGCCGGCGGGGGACCGGGATCTCGGGTTCGATCGGCGGGGGTAGATCGCCGAGGAACACTTGTTACCGCTTAGTAAAGCACACGGCAGCCCATCACTACAACAGTTTCAGTCGATATGTGGCATCATTCACAGCGATGGATCTTCGTCAGCTTCACGCACTGCTCGCCGTCGCCGAGCACCGTTCGTTCTCGGCTGCCGCCCGGGCCCTCCACACCGTGCAATCTAACGTGTCGACCCATATCGCCCGACTCGAAACCGAACTCGGCTCCACCCTGATCGACCGAGCTCGCGGCGAACTCACCTCCGAGGGCGAGATCGTTGCCGATCGGGCTCGCCGAATCATCGGCGAACTCCGATCGATCGAACACGATCTGGCATCGCTCAGCGACGAAGTCAGCGGCCATATCCGACTCGGGATCATCGGCACGACCGCCCGATGGCTCGTTGCGCCACTCCTCGACGCGCTCGAGGGGGCCTACCCCCTGATCGAGATGGTGATCATCGAGGCAACGACCACCTCGCTCCTTCCGCAGATCGTGGGCGAGCGACTTGATGCCGCCGTCGTCAATCTTCCGGTCGACCACCCCGATGTCGACACCCGGCCGCTCTTCGACGAGGACCGCATCGTGGTCGTCCCCAGCGGCCATCCGCTCACCGCCTACGACCAGCTCACCCTGGCCGAACTCGAACCCCACCCGGTGCTGATGCCGCCGACAGGTACCGCCTTCCGCGACGAGATCGAGACCGACGCCCGCCGCGCCCGTGTCACGCTCACCCCATTGGCCGAGGTCGACGGCCTGCGCCTTTTGACATCGATGGCATTCCAGGGTTTCGGTCCGGCGCTTGTGCCTGCGAGTGCCGCACCTCGCTATCTCGACGGCGACTGGGTCCGAATCCCAGTCGAAGGCCTGTCACGGCGGGCCGTCGGAATCGGAATCCCCCGTCGATCACCACCCTCAGCGCCGACGCGCGCGGTGATCGAAACGCTGGTCGACCTCGTCACCACGTCGGGCACGCACCACGCCAACATCGTCCCGACCACCATCACCGACGCATCCTGACCCGACCGACCGAGACGATGCGGTAGGTTCCGGGGCCATGACCGCTGTCGAAGCCTCCTCGACCGATATTGAGCTGCGCGCCCGTGCCACCGGTTTCGTCCGGGCACGCGTTCGTGCGCTCGGAGGGCGCCGCGTTATCGAAGTTGATGCTCGCGGCGAGCGCAACGCTGGAGCGCTGGTCCGCTCCGACGGCCAGTCGATCGCTGCCGGTGCGCGGGCCGCACGAGAACAGCGGCTGCCGCTGCTGATCCGTATCGCATCAAGCGGCGCCGACGCGCGCGAAGGCGTCTCGGCGCTCGACGGATGGGCGAGCGCCGCCAAAGAGATCACCGCCAACTCCGGCGTGGTGCCCTCGATCGCCATCGTGAGCGGTCCCACCGTGTCGGGCCCAGCCCTGATGCTCGGCCTCGTCGACCACGTGATCATGACATTGGAGGCCTACGCCTTCGTCTCGGGACCGATGATGGTGGAAGAATTCACGGGCGTTCCCATGAGCAAGGAGGAGCTCGGCGGCCCGTCGGTCCATGATCGCACCTCGGGTGTGGCTTCGTTCGTCGCCGGCGACGAGGAGGAAGCCGAAGCGCTCGCTGCCGGGCTGCTGGCCTTCCTCCCCGATCACTCCGACGACCATCCGCCGACGATCACGTGTGCCGACCCGGTCGAGCGGCCCACGCCCGACGCCTACGAGGTCCTGCCGCCGTCGGCCAACGGCTCCTATGACGTCCGCAACATCGTTGGTGCCGTCGTCGACGACGGCTACCTGCTCGAGCCCCACGCCAACTGGGCGGCCAACCTCGTCACGGCGTTCGCCACGATCGGTGGACGGCCTGTCGGTATCGTCGCCAACCAACCCCAGACCGTTGCCGGAACGCTTGACATCCCGGCGAGCCAGAAGGGAGGCCGGTTCGTCGCCCTCTGCGACGCCTTCAACCTTCCGATCGTCACGTTCGTCGACACGTCGGGCTTCTACCCCGGCAAGGACACCGAATGGCGCGGCATGATCCGCTACGGCGCCCAGATGGCGTTCGCCTTCGCCCGCGCCACCGTGCCGCGTGTCAATCTCACCACCCGTAAGTCCTACGGTGGCGCCTACATCGTCATGGATTCCAAGCGCATGGGCAACGATCTCGCTCTCGCGTGGCCATCGGCAGAGATCGCCGTGATGGGCGCCAAGGGGGCGGTGGAGATCCTTCATCGCCGCAACACACCCGAGGAACGTGCTGAGCTTGAAGCCGCGTACGAAGAACGGCTGCTGAACCCCTACATCGCCGCCGAACGAGGCACGATCGATGCCGTGATCGACCCGGCCGATACTCGAGCGGAGATCCACGCAGCCCTCTCGATGCTGGCAGGAAAGCGCGAGCGCCTTCCCCGGCGTCGCCACGACAACACGCCGCTCTGATCTCCGGACTTCGGCGGGCACCACTTCAGGCGAAGTTCGCGAGGTCAAGGGTGCCGAGTGGGGTCGAAACCGGCTACCTTCATCTCCGCGTCCAACACCCTCGAGCGGGCGTACAGCCAGCGAAGTAGAGAGCGGGAGCACCGTGTCAGAGAGCATCACCATCACCGACAATCGGACCGGTGAGTCGCTCGAGATCCCGATCGACAACGGCGGCGTCGATGCCGCCGAGTGGCGCAAGCTGCTGCCGGGCCTCTGGTTCCACGATCCCGGCCTTGCCACCACCTCGGGCGCCGACAGCGCCATCACCGAACTCGATGGCGAGAACGGCATCCTGCGCTACCGCGGCTACCCGATCGAGCAGCTGGCGAACCAGTCGACCTTCCTCGAGGTGAGCTACCTGCTGATCCACGGTGAGCTGCCCACCCAGGCGCAGCTCGATGCGTGGGTCCATGAGATCACCCATCACACCTTCCTCCACGAAAAGTTCCGCACCCGGATGTACGACGCGTACCACTACGACGCGCATCCGATGGGTCTGCTCACCTCTAGCGTCGCCGGTCTGTCGACCTTCTACCCCGAGGCCAAGGACATCGACGATCCCGACGTCCGCATGGAACAGATCGTGCGCCTGATCGCCAAGATGCCGACAATGGCGGCCTCGGCACACCGCCACGCGATGGGCCTGCCCTACGTCTTCCCCGACAACGCGCTCGACTACCCGTCAAACTTCCTCAACATGATGTTCCAGGTCGGCAACCCCTACGAGGTCCACCCGGCGCTGCACAAGGCGATGGAAATCCTCTTGATTCTCCACGCCGATCATGAGCAGAACTGCTCCACGACGGCCGCGCGGGTGGTCGGATCCGCCCACGCCGACCCGTACAGCTCGGTTGCCGCAGCCGCTGCCGCCCTCTACGGCCCTCGCCACGGCGGCGCCAACGAGGCGGTGCTCAACATGCTTGACGACATCGGCAGCCTCGACAATGTTCCCGCCTTCATCGAAAGCGTCAAGGCAGGCGAGGGACGCCTGATGGGCTTCGGTCACCGGGTGTACAAGAACTATGACCCCCGCGCTGCGATCATCAAGGACGCTGCGTACGACGTCTTCGAAGTCACCGGCAAGAACCCGCGCCTCGACATTGCGCTGAAGCTCGAAGAAGTCGCGCTCAGCGACAGCTATTTCGTCGACCGCAAGCTCTACCCGAACGTCGATTTCTACTCGGGCCTCATCTACGAATCGATGGGCTTCCCCGTCGAGATGTTCACGGTGTTGTTCGCGATCGGCCGGACCCCGGGCTGGCTGGCTCACTGGAACGAGATGCTCGAGCAGAACGCCCGCATCGCACGTCCCCGTCAGCGTTACACCGGGGCCGACGTACGCGACTACGTCGCCATCGAGACCCGCTGAACTCATCCCCCGCAACCGCCTTGGGCAGCTCCGCCCCACTCGGCTCTAGCTGATCAGGGCGACTGAACGTCGAGCACCAACTTGCCGGCGTTGGCGTTATACCCCATCCGGGTGTGGGCCGCAGCGACATCGTCGAGCGGATACCGGGAATCGATCACCGGGGCGAGAACGCCTGACGCTACGTGGGGCAGCAACTGGGTTGCGAACTCGCGGGTGATCGCGATCTTTTCCTCGAGTGGCCGCGCCCGCAGCGTCGTGCCGGTGACCGACGCCCGCTTCATCAGCAGGCTGCCGACGTCGAACGGAACCGGCCCGCCGGCCATCACGCCCACCTGGATGATGCGGCCGCCCAGGGCGAGCGCATCGACGTTGCGGGGAAGGTACGAACCGCCGATCACGTCGAGCACGACATCGACGCCGACGCCATCGGTGATGTCCTTCACCGCTTCCACATAGTCGTCGGTGTTGTAGTCGATCACGAGATCAGCGCCGAGCTTCCGACAGACCTCGTGCTTGCCCGCTGAGGCCGTGACGGCGATCCGGGCGCCAAGGGTCTTGGCGATCTGGATGGCGGCGGTGCCAACGCCGGAGGCACCGGCGTGCACGAGCGCCCAACGGCCGCTCGTCAAGCCACTCTGGCGCACCAGAGCGTCCCAGGCGGTGATAAACACCTCCGGAAAGGCGCCGGCGTCGGTGATCCCCAAGGCGGCAGGAACCTTCATCGCGAGCCGCTCGTGGATCGCAAGTTTCTCGGCGTAACAGCCACCGTTGTTAATGCCCATGACAAGATCACCGACGGCGTGCTCGACGACCCGCTCACCGACGGCAGTGATCCGACCGGCGAATTCGAGACCCGGGATCTCGTGGACCATCGGAGGCCCGGGGTACAGCCCCATCCGCTGGAGCAGGTCGGCGCGGTTGACAGCGGTGGAAACGACATCGACGAGCACCTCCTTTGGGCCTGGTTCGGGGTCGGGGACCTCCAGTATCTGGAGGACCTCGGGTCCGCCCTTCTGTTGGAGCACTACGGCTCGCATGTTGCCGCCTCAGTCGACGGGTGGCGTGGGGGGAAGCTGACGATCCCGCATCGCCTCGAACCGAGTGCCGATCTGCGCACGATGCGAGGGTTTGGTGGGAATCAAAAAGTCACCGGCCTCGATCGCCTCGAAGACGATGGGTGGCACCGCAGTCGGGTCGAGGCCAGCGTCGGTGAGTTGCTCAAGGATGTCGCGGACCCCGGAGGCGAGTTCGGACTCGGCAGCCATCACGTCGGGACGAACGAAATCGGTGCGGGCGATGCCAGTGCGGATCGCCGAGGGGGTGAGCACCGAGGCACCGATGCGAGCATTGACCGACCGCAGGTCGTGAGCGAGACACTCCGTAACCGACAGCGCCGCCGTCTTCGAGGCTGTGTAGGGACCGTTGAGCGGGGCGGCAACGAAGCCGGCGACCGATGCCGTATTTACGACGTGGCCGTCGTCGCCACCGTCGAGCATGCGGGGCACGAAGGACCGGATACCGTTGATGACGCCGAAGACGTTGACGCCGAACGCCCATCGCCATTCCTCGTCGGTGGCCTCCCACGCCCGGCCGGCCTGGAAGACGCCAGCGTTGTTGCACAGCAGGTGAACTGCGCCGAAACGTTCGAAGACGGCGGCGGCGAGCGCCTCGACCGCATCGGCGTCAGCGACGTCGGCTTCATGAGTCACGACAGCATCGTCGAAGCCGGTCAGCGCCGACGCTACGACATCGCTGGCGACCACCTGCATGCCGAGCGCAGCGGCGTGGTCGACCAGTGCCCGACCGATGCCACTTGCGGCGCCGGTGACGACCGCAACCTTCCCTGCGGGATCTCCCAGCGGCATCAGTCCTCCGGGAAGCGGTACTGCTGGGGATACGGGAAGAAGTCGGGCCGTTCGCCGCCCTGATGACGGTCCTTCATCTCCTGCCAGAACTCCACGGTGCAGATCTCGGGATGCACCTCGTCGAACACCTCGCCGACGACCCGGGGCGACCGCAGGTAGGTGCGGAACTCCTCGGGGAAGACATCGTTGGATTCGACCGGGAACCACGGCTGATCGAGCATCTCGTCCTCGTAGGACTGGCTAACCGGCATCTTGCGGAAGTTGACCTCCGACAAGAGCGCGAGTTCGTCGTAGTCGTAAAACACCACGACGCCATGACGACTCACGCCGAAGTTCTTCGGGAAGAGGTCGCCGGGGAAGATGTTGGCCGAGGCAAGATCCTTGATCGCGTTGCCGTAGTCGACCGCCGCTTCGCGAGCCCGGTCCGGCGCCATCTCCCGCAGATACAGGTCGAGCGGGTAGAGCCGCCGTTCAGTATAGACGTGATGAAGGATCACCTCGTCCTCGGTGACGGTCACGCTGCGCTGGCAATCAGCCTGGAGTTCCTCGATCAGATCCTCGTCGAATCGGTCGCGATCGAAGCTCAGGTTGGTGAACTCCTGAGCGTCCACGAGTCGACCAACCTTGTCGCGATCGAACACCAGCTTGTAGCGCCGCTGAACATCTTCGGGAGTCGTTCGCTTCGACGGGGGGAACCGGTCCTTGATCAGCTTGAACACGACGTCGAACGAGGGAAGGGTGAACACCGCCATCACCATGCCTCGTGCCCCGCGGGCCCGTTCGAAACGCGTGTTGCTGTGCTCCATATGGCGGTACAACGCCCGGAACAGGTTGGTCTTGCCGTGGGCGCTGTACCCGATTGAGGTGTAGAGCTCGGCCACGGGCTTCACCGGCAACAGGCTCTTGAGGAAGGCCACGACTGCCACCGGCCGCCGGCACAGCACGTGGAAATAGGAGCGTGTGTAACCGAACAGGCGGCTGGCTGAGAGCTCGGTGAGAAGCACAGCGTCGATGCGCACGCTACCGTCGGATGTCACGGCAACGGGCAAGATCACCGGATTGACCCGGTTGAGCCATCGCAGCCGCCCGACGAGGTAGGCGCCCTTGTTGCGATAGAAGACCGGTCGCAGGATGTCGATCGAGTCGATGTAGCCGTCCCAGATCTCGTCGAGTGCCGCCTGGATCTCGGTGGCGATGCGTTCGACGTCGCGCTCGATGTCACCGAACTGGCTGGCGAGTGGGCTGTGCTCGAGGATTTGCTGGATCGATTCGCTGAGCGATTCGTCGACGGGGAAATTGCGATATTCGCCACGGGTGCCATCGTCGGCGGGGAGTGCGGTGGGTCCGAGCCACAGGAACTCGAGCCCAATATCAAGGCCGACGACCTCGAACAGCCGGCGGGTCACCGAGTTGTAGAACGTCTCGGCGAGCTCGAAGTCCATGCGACCGCCGACGAGGGTGACATAGCGGCGCCGAGTATCGCTCCACTGTCGGCGGGCGGTCTCAGCGTCGTCGGACAAGATTAGCCGGGTGGCATCGACCGCACTCCAGACACCCTTCTTGTGCAACCCGAGACGTTCGGTGTTGTCGTCTTGATGTTCGTCCCACTCCCGGTTGAGGAAGCGATTCGCAGCTCGGTGGGTGACCTCCAGG
>MDTB01013697.1_pt1 | contig 13039 bp, 13 predicted proteins | sample 811161 | NCBI WGS metagenome assembly MDTB01 (sample SAMN05326650, study PRJNA326480) | marine metagenome | isolation source: seawater | place: Mediterranean Sea | collected 2009 | reverse complement strand
TTTTAATAAGCATTAAAGGAATTATTGAAACTTCAATTATCTTATTCATATACCATAATCTAAGAAAAAAAATAAATGGATAAATACAGTTTCTTAGAAAAATTGATACATGACTTTTGTTTAGGAAACAACTTTGTAAAAAGATCTTTGTATGAAGTAGAAAAAATTTTATTTTATAAAAAAGATAAAAATTTTGTCAATAAAAATCATGTGTTTATCACTGGTTTGCCAAGAGCAGGCACAACAGCAATACTTGAGTTTATTTTTAGTTCAAAAAAATTTGCATCTTTACTTTATGAGGATATGCCTTTCATCTTATCTCCGAATCTTTTTTCAAAAATTTATAGAAAAAAAGATTTTTCTAAAATTGAAAGAAAACATAATGATGGAATTTATTATAATTTATCTAGCCCGGAATCCTTTGATGAGGTGTTTTTTTCATTAATAGATAATCGAGACTTAGATTATGAACTACCAAAGTTTATTTGTTTAGTATTGAGAAGAAGAAAAAAAGAGAGGTATCTGTCAAAAAATAATTTAAATTACAAAAGGATTGACGCTTTAACAAAAATTTTTCCTTACTCCACAATTTTAATACCCTTTAGAGATCCTGTGCAGCATTCAGCTTCACTACTAAGACAGCACCATTTATTTTCAAAATTACAAGAGAAAGATTTTTTTGCAAGAAAGTATATGAATTATTTAAATCACCACGAATTCGGCCTTGATCACAAAAGCTGGAATGAACCAAAATCCTTTTTTGATACTTTCGATCTAAATTATTGGCTCGAACAGTGGTGCATGTTTTATCAAGGTATACTTCAAAATATGAAAAATAATAAAAACGTTATTTTTGTATCTTTTGAAAAACTATCAGACGTTCAATATTTAGTAAGTCTTAAAAAAAAATTAGACCTAGAGGAGATTTTAGATTTTAAATTTAAAATTCCGCCTAAACATAATAATGACGATAATTATTTAGATAAGAAATTAAATGATATGTCAAAAAATGTACATGGAGAGCTTTTGAAAATGACATTTAATAAATAAGCCTCTATTTTTTCTTTGCATTATAAAACACTAAATATAGAAATATTTATTAAAAAGATCATATATATCATAAAAATTCAATATTTTTGCTTTACTGTTCATAATTTGAACATTAAAATGTTCATAATTTGAACGTTATGAAAATAGAACCAGATCATTTTGAGGTATTAAGAAAGATCCAAAAGAAACCCGAGGCTTCTCAAAGGCAATTAGCGGAAGAGCTAGGCTTCAGTCTTGGAAAGCTAAACTATTGTCTTAAAGCATTACAAGAAAAAGGATTAGTCAAATTAAAAAATTTTCAAAAAAAAACAAATAAAATTAATTATCTTCAATACATAATAACTCCAAGAGGTATTGCTGAAAGAACTAAACTTACGATTAATTTCATGAGAAGAAAAATGAAGGAATATGATGAATTAAAAAAAGAATTGGAGAAAAATAAATAAATGTGGGCAGTAATTAAATTTGATAAAAACAATTTAGAGTATTTAAAAAAAGACTTTAAAAAAAAACTTGGAGAAGATGTTAATATCTACTCTCCAATATTGAATATAGAAAAATACAAACAAAATAAGCTTGTTTGTAAAGAATTTAGATTATTAGGAGATTATCTTTTTTGTTTCCATAAAAAATTTGAAAATCCAAGTATTGTTAACTCGCTACAATTTGTTAAAGGATTGAAATACTTTTTAAAAGGTTTTGTTCAATCCCAGGAGGAAATCAAAAATTTCGTAAATAAATGCAAAGAGTCGGAAGATAATAAAGGCTATATATCTCAAAACTTTTTTGAACTTTGTATAAATACTAATTATAAACTATCGTCTGGACCATTTACGGACTCAATTTTTAAAATTATAAAATTACAAAAAAACAAAATTGATATTTTGATCGGAGACTTTAAAACAACAATTAAAAGAAAAAAATTAATATTTACTCCGTTATAAAAAAAAATTATGATTAGTGAAGAGTTGTAAAAGTAAACTTTACGAAGTGCGGAGCATTGCTTAAATATAAAACAAATTATGACACTAAATAAAAAAAAACTAGATAAGATTAAAAAGGGTTTCGATGAAAATGGATATATCCTTTTAAATAAATTTTTTGATAAAAATAAGATAGCTTTAATTAAAAAAAATCTTTTTAATTTTCTAAATAAAAAAAAAGAAACTTTAAAAAAAAAAGAGAAATTCACTTTGCGAACACATCGAAATTAATCAACTCTGTTCATCATTTAAAATGGCCTTATATTCAAAAATTTAGAGGTAATAAAAAAATCTTAAAAATTGTAAAATATATTCTTGAAGATGATTTAAAAAATTTCGGTGCAGAGGTATTCGCGAAACCAGCTAAAGTTGGAATGCCTGCACCAATACATCAAGACAATTTTTATTGGAATGTAAATAATGGAAAAGGTGTTACCGTCTGGATAGCGCTAGATGAGTCCACCAAAAAAAATGGAGCAATTTTTTATTATAAAAAAAGTCATAAAGTTGGATTATTAGATCATAAATGTTCATATGCGCCTGGAAGTTCCCAGGAACTTGAAAATAAAAAAATTCTTAAGCAATTTAAAAAATTTACCCCTGAACTAAATGTTGGTGATATTCTGATACACCATTGTTTGGTAGTTCACGGAAGTAAAAAAAATTTAAGTAAAAATGACAGAGCAGGACTCACCTTAAGATATATTGGTAAATCAAGTAAAATTAATAAATCTCAAAAAAACAAATACGAAAAAGACTTAAAAAAACAAATTTAATAAATTTAAAATTCAATGGAGACATAAATGCCAGGTTACGAAATTATTGATAAAAAAGAGTTTGAGCAAGTTTCAGAGATTTTTAAAAAAAGCAAAACGTTATTTAGAATGGGATTTGATCTTCAGAGAAAAGGAATATTTAAAGTACAAGAATTTGAAAAAAAATTTGCAAAAAAATTAAGTTCTAATTTTTCTCTGGCTGTTACTTCTGGTACAGCCGCTTTAAGAGTAGCTTTATCAACATTGAATTTAAAAAAAAATGACGAAATTATTACTCAGTCATTTACTTTTGTTGCAACTGTAGAGGCAATAGTTGAAGCAAGAGCAGTACCAGTTTGCACGGAGATAGACAAAACTTTAAACATGTGTCCTGAAAGTTTAGTTAAGAAAATAACAAAAAATACTAAAGCTGTAATAGCAGTTCATATGTTAGGTGTGCCATGTAAAATCGATAAAATTAGAGATATTTGTAAAAAAAAAAATATTACTTTAATTGAAGATACAGCGTGGGGATGTGGTGCAAAATTTAAAGATAAATATTTGGGCACATGGGGCGATATTGGTGCATTCTCTTTTGATTTTGCTAAAACAATTACTACGGGAGAAGGGGGCATGTTACTTTTTAAGTCTAAAGAAAAATTTCAGCTTGCTAAAGCTTGGCACGATCATGGACATGAAAATAATCCAAATTTTCCCAGATGGGAAGATACAAGAAAAAGCAGTGGTTTCAATTTCAGGATGACAGAAATGCAAGGAGCTGTAGGTTTAGCCCAATTAAAAAAACTTCACTATATTGTAAAAAAACAAAAAAGCAACTATGAAAAGATTTGGAATAAAATAGAGAAAATACCAGGCGTTGAAAGTAGAAAGATACCCAAGGGAAGTAAAATTTCTGCTGATGCTTTAATTTTTTTTGTAAAAACAAAAAGTTTGGCGAAAAAGTGTAGAAAAATTCTTTTAGAAAATAAAATTTCTACAAAAATACTTCCAGAGGCATTCACTTGGCACTTTGCAGGGGAATGGCATCATATAAAAGAATTAAAAAAAAAACATCCAAATTTAAAAAATACATTTGTATCATCCAAAAAATTAATAGAGAGATCAGTTTCTATCCCAATTTTTGTGAAAATGGACACTTCATTTCCAGGAAAAGTCGAAACTTCAATTAAAAAAGCCCTAGGCCTTAAGCCCTAAGTGAAATTTAAAAGTAAAATTTCGGTTATTGTACCGGTTTATAACCAAGAAAAATACATTGGAAGATGTTTAAGATCACTATTAGATCAAAGTATTGAAAAGTATAACTATGAAATAATTGTTATAAATGATGGAAGCAAAGATAAAACCAAGTTTGCTTTAAGTTTGTTTAAAGATGATATCAAACTAATTACAAATAAAAAAAATAAAGGACTGCCTTATTCTATTAACAGAGGGATAAAAGCGGCAAAGGGTAGATTTATAGTAAGAGTTGACTCTGATGATTATGTTAATAAAGAGTTTTTAAATATTCTTTATAACTTTTTATCAACTAATTCTAATATGGATGCAGTCGCATGCGATTATTTTTTAGTAGATGATAAAGAAAATTTTTTAAAAAGAGTTAACGCTGATGTAAACCCTATCGGTTGTGGAATATTATTTAGAATTGAAAATTTATTAGATATAGGTCTTTATGATAATACATTTTTAGTACATGAAGATAAAGATTTAAGGTTCAGATTTTTAAAAAAATATTCAATTTATAGGCTTCCTATACCTTTATATAGATATAGAAAACACGACAGCAACATAACAAATAATAAAAAAAATATGAAATCTCACTTAAAAAGATTTAAAAAAAAACACAAATTTTAAAATGAGTAAAAAAATTTTAAGACAGTTTAAATTAAAAAAACCATATTTTATTGCTGAAATTGGAGTAAATCATGAGGGCTCACTGAAAAATGCTAAAAGAATGATTGATGCCGCGAAAGACGGAGGTGCTAGTGCAGTAAAGTTTCAAACTTACAAGGCTGAAAAACTTGCTATAAAAAATTCACCGTATTATTGGGATATTAAAAAAGAGAAAACAAAAAGTCAATTTGAGCTATTTTCTAAGTATGACAAGTTTGATCTAAAACATTATAAAATTCTTTCTCAGTATTGTTCCAAAAAAAAAATAGAATTTTTATCTACACCTTTTGATATAGATGCAGTTAATTTTTTAAATCCATTATTAAGAATTTTTAAAATTTCATCCTCTGACATTACAAATTTACCCTTGCTAGAGGCAGTAGCGTCAAAAAAGAAGATAACTATTTTATCGACAGGAGCTTCTTCTTTAAACGAAATAAGAGAAGCTGTAAAAATTTTAAGCAAAAAAGTTAATAAAATAGTTCTGATGCATTGTATTTTAAATTATCCAACAGAAGATAGTGATGCAAATTTAAGAATGATTAGTTCATTACAAAAAGAATTTCCTAATTGTATCTCAGGATACTCTGATCACACGCTCCCAAAAAAAAATATGCAAAATCTTACCACAGCTTATATTTTAGGTGCAAAAGTAATAGAAAAACATTTTACGATAAATAAAAAAAAAAAGGGAAATGACCATTATCATTCATTAGATAAATATGATCTAAAAAAATTTATTAAAAAGATTAATTTAGTTGAAAGAACTTTAGGTTCCAACAATAAGAATTTTTTAAAGTCAGAATTAAAATCTCGAAAAAACGCCAGACGAAGCATTGTATTAAATAAAGATTTAGAAAAAAATCACAAGATAAAAAAAAATGATTTGACATGTAAAAGACCTGGAGTTGGCTTAAGCCCTATGTTTATTAAAAAAGTAATAGGCAAAAAGACAAAAAAGAAACTTTTATACGACACGATTATTAATTGGAATTTAATAAAGTAATGCAATTCACCGCTATTGTGCAAGCTCGATCAAATTCAAAAAGGCTTAAAAATAAAATGTTTGCTAATTTGGATAACCATAAGATTTTGGAATGGGTTTTGTTTAGAATAAAAAAAAGTAAATTGATAAACAAATTTATAGTTGCAACATCTAAAAATAATGAAAAGTCTCTGATAAAAATTGCAAGAAAATCTGGGTATAAAATTTTTGCCGGTGAAGAAAACGATGTTCTTAAAAGATACTACGAATGTGCCAAAAAAAATAAATCTAAAAACATTATTAGAGTATGTGCAGATAATCCACTCATAGACCCAGTAATGATAGATGGACTTATTAGTTTTTTTAAAAATTCAAAAATTGATTATGCTTTCAACAATATGAAAATTAGAAACAATTTAAATGCAGATGGATTTGGAGCTGAAATTTTTACTTATGAGGCATTAAAAAAAGCTAATGCTATTTCTAAATCCAAGAATGAAAGAGAACACGTTACAGGTATATTTAGAAAAAAAAAAAATCTTTTTCATTCTAAAATCTATCCTTCAAAATATGGAATAAACTTTCCTTATCTTAAATTCGATATAAATACCGAAACTGATTTAAAAAAAATAAGAAAATTTATAAATAATTCAAAAATAAATATGAGGACATCAGCTCAAAAAATTATAAAAACCTATCTGTCCAATGAAATTGGAAATATTTTGAAAGAGATGTTTCCTCTCAATAGAAGTCTTACCGGCGATGGAAATTTAGCTACACTTAAAAAATTAAAAAAGATAACATCAATAAAAATTAAAAAGATTCCATCAGGGACTAAGGTTTATGATTGGAAAGTTCCATATGAATGGTTTATTAAAGATGCTTGGATTAAAGACTCTAAAAATAATAAAATTGCTGACTTTAAGAAAAGCAATTTAAATTTAGTCGGATACAGCACTCGTTTCAATGGATATATTTCACCAAAAAGACTGATAAAGAAATTACATTATAGTGAAAAACTTCCAAATGCCATTCCTTATAAAACATCATATTTTAAAAGAGATTGGGGTTTTTGTGTTGAAAAAAAAGTTTTCGATTTTGTAAAGTCTAGTAAGAAAAAATTTCAAGTAAAAATTGACTCAAAATTTAAAAAGGGAAATTTAGTCTACGGTGAAATATTAATTAAAGGTAAGTCTAAAAAAGAGATTTTAATCTCTACATATATATGCCATCCATCAATGGCAAATGACAATTTGAGCGGAGTAATATTAACATCTTATTTAGCTAAATTTATAAAATCGATAAAAAACAGATATTGGTCTTATCGTATAGTATTTTTGCCAGAGACAATTGGTGCTATTTCTTATTGCAAAATAAACGAAAATAAAATGAAACAAATTGATTTAGGTTTGGTTGTTACCAATGTTGGCGGAAAAGGAGATTTTAGTTACAAACAAAGTTATGAAAGTGATCATTTTATTAATGAGATTGTAAATGAATTATTTAAAGAGCTAAATTTAAAAAGTAAAAAATATCCATTTGATATTAACGGAAGTGATGAGAGACAATATTCTTCTCAATTTTTTGGAATAAATATTTGTTCAGTTTTTAAAGATAAATATTATGAGTTTAAAGAATATCATACTTCAAAAGATAATCTTAAATTCGTAAAACCTGAAAATATTTTTGAAACACTTAAGATTTACCATAAATTAATTGAAAAAATTGAAAATCAAGTTATTTACAAATCAAATAATTCAAAATGTGAACCCATGCTTTCCAAATATAATTTATATCCAAAACTTGGAGGAGGAATATTACCTAAAAAAAAATTGTCGAATATTGATATTACTCTTTGGATATTATTTCTGTCAAACGGCAAAAGAACTTTAAATCAAATAGCAAAATTTTTAGATTTAAATCAGAATAAGATTTTAAAATTATATAAGAATTTTGAGAAAAAAAATTTAGTACATCGTGTCTGATAAATATACTTTCAACAAACATAAAGATATTGCAGAATATGAAAGAATTGTTTCAAATTCTAAACAAGGAACCATATTTTCAAATACAAGTTTTTTGAATGCTCTTAATATAAAATATGAAATATGGAATGTTATGTTAGGATCACAAATTAAAGCAGTAATTTGTTTAACATTATCTAAAGATAAAAAAAAAGTTATCTTAAGTGATAAAATAATTTATGGTGGCATCATATTTAATACTGATTTTTCAAGAATAGAAACTAAAAGAAGAAGTGAAGAATTTAATATTACAGAATTTTTGATAAAAAAACTTACGAGAAAATTTAAAAGTATAGAAATACAATTTAGTCCAGAATTTAAAGATATCAGGCCATTTCAATGGTTTAATTATAACAATAAAAACAAAAAAGGATTTTTAATAGAAAATAGATTTACAAGTCTTATAAGTTTAAATGAAAAAAATTTAGATAATTTTTTAGAAACTGAAGTTTATAAAAATATGGAAACTGTGCGAAGATATGATTATAGAGCAGCTATTAAAGAGAAAGCTAAATTAACCATTAGCAAAGACTTGTCTGTTTTTATTGAATTTTATAAAAATTTATTTTCAAAACAAAAGAAAGTTTCTAAAAAATACTTAATAGAATTACAAAAAGAACTAAACAATATAGTTAAAATAGGCAAAGGTTTAATGTTTCATGTTGAGGATAAGATTGGTAATATTCTGTATACCTTTTTTTATATTTGGGAAAAAGATAAAGCGTTCTATTATCTTGGTGCAGGCAATCCCAAAATAAGTAAGTCTTGGCAAAGTGTTTTTGGTCATTGTGAAATTTTTAAATACTTAAATAAAAAATATGATATAAACCAAGTAGATTTAGAGGGCGTTAACAGTCCTTTTAGAGGTTGGTTTAAACTTAGTTTAGGAGGAAATTTAACACAGTATTACAAAGTAAAAATTTAGATTTTTATGAAAGCAAAAAAAAACTCACCAGTAAATAAAGGTCATTCGTTTGATTTAGAAACAAAAGATAGAATTGACGCTTTTAAGAGAAAGATTTCTAAAGGTTGGGAGGAAGAGTACAATGAATATAGAAATCTTTGGGAAGAACTTCCAAAAAATAGAACAGTCAGAGATTATCCATTATTAGTTGATTTAGAAACAGTATCTAGATGCAATCTAAGTTGTCCCATGTGCCCAACGGTTACACAAGAATTTTTAGATAAAAGAGTGTTGCCCTTTAAGAGAGGACAGATGGATTTAAATTTAGCAAAAAAAATAATTGATGAAGTTGCAGGAAAAATTTATTCTTTAAGATTGAGTTGGATTGGTGAACCAACACTACATTCTAAATTAATTGAAATAGCTAAATATGCAAAAGGTAAAAAGATTAAAGAAATCTCTTTCCTTACAAATGGATACAAACTTCATCTTGAATACTTCAAAAAACTAGTTGATGCTGGCGTCGACTTAATTACGGTTTCTATTGATGGCATGGATGAGGTTTATAACAAAATCAGAAAACCACTGAAATTTGATGAGACCTTAAAAAAATTGACTGATATAGCTAATTTTAAACAAAAAAATAATTTAGAAAAACCATTAATAAAAATTCAAGGTGTTTGGCCAGCTGTAAAAGAGAATCCAGAAAGATTTTATAATACTTTTAAACCTCTTGTTGATTTAATAGCTTTTAATCCCCTGATTGATTATTTACACAAAGATCAAGATATTATTTATGAAGATAATTTCGCCTGTCCTCAACATTACCAGAGGATAGTTATTGGATCAAATGGCATGGCTGCAATGTGCAGCTCTGACGATTTTATGGACATTGATATCGGAGACGCAAACAAAAGTTCTATACACGATATATGGCATGGAAAATTGTTTTCAAATGTTAGAAATAAACATGAGCAAAAAGATGGTTTCAAAGAGATAAAACCTTGTAAAAATTGTTTCTATCCGAGAAAAATGGAAGAAAGCGAGTCAGCACTTATTAATGGAAGAGAAGTAAAAATAGAAAGTTATATTAATAGATCCCAAGAAGTCGGAAAATAATCAAAGTTTCATAATGAGAATGGTAGAAGTTACTTCAGCTTTAAAAAAATTAAGCGGGAGAAAATATGTTTTAATGACTGGAAATGCAACAACCTCACTATATCTTTCATTAAAAAGTTTAAAATTAAAACCAAGATCTCAGATTATGATTCCAAATATTTCTTGTCATCACGTTCCATTATCTATTTTTTTATCAGGCCATGTACCTTTGTTAGTAGATATTGACAAATCTAATTTTGGATTAAGCTTAAAAAATATTAAAAAAAATTTTAATAGTAAAGTAAAAGCAATATTAGCTATTCATTCTTTCGGTAAAATTTGCAAAATTAATCAAATAGAAAATTTTTGTAAAAGAAAAAATATTCATCTAATAGAGGACTCAGCATTATCTTTAGGAACAAAATCGGAAAAAAAACCCGTAGGTTCATTTGGAATATCATCTGTATTTAGCTTTGGCAAAGGTAAAGTTATTGATGCTGATGGAGGAGGAGCAATTGTTACAGATGATAATATTTTTTTTCAAAGAGTAAAAGAGTTATACAAAAAACTTAAAAAAAAAAATAAAAAATCTACAAAAAAAATTCAAATTATTAATGATAATCATACTAAAATTTATAATAATTTTTTTATAGAGGATCAAAAGTCAAAAATTAAGGATGCATATAAAAAAAAAGTTCTAATTGATGCAAAAAACCTACTTCATAAATTTGATAACAAAATTCTGAGAAAGCTGAAAATAGATAAAAAAAATATTAAAAAAATTGTAAATTTTAGAAAAAAAAATTTTTTTTATTTAAATAAAAAATTAAAAATTTTAAGTAAAAATTTTTTTACATTACCAAATAAATTAAAAAAAAATGAAATACCTTGGAGATATAATATTTTTTTTAAGAATGAAGCTCATAGAAATCATATTTTGAAAAAATTATTAGAGAATAAACTTAAAGTGAGTAGCTGGCATCCTAGATTAGACCTTTTTTTTGGTGGAAAAAAAAGTCATTTTCCTGTTGCTGATTATTTAAGCAACAAAATACTTAATATTTGGATTAATGAAGAAATTAATAAGGTTTATTTAGATAGAGTGATAAATCTTATTTCAAAAGAAAAATTAAAACTTAGATAATTATGAAAATTCTTTCCCTTTATACTCATTATCCATCCTCAGCTTCTATAATTATTGATAATAAAATTATTGCTGCTACTCACGAAGAGAGATTTACGCGTGTAAAAAATGAGATTGTCTTCCCGATAAATGCAATTAAATATTGTTTAAAAGAAGCAAAACTTAAAACCTCAGACCTAGACTATATTGCATTAGCAAGTTTTATAAGTCCTTTTGATGATACAATTACAAGAAAAAATCAATGGACAGTAGAAGATTACCTCAAAGAACAAAATCAAATCTGGAAGCCTTATTTAATCGATAAAACTGATAAATTTAAAAAATCCCCAATAGATATATTTCCTGAAAAAATTAATTTTGATATGTACCCAAAAAAATATTGGAAAAAAAATTACAAAAAAAAAGATATCCAAAAAAAATATCTTACTGACAGAGTGAATATGGTGGCAGATTATTTCAATATAGACAGGTCTAGAGTAATCAGATTAGATCATCATACTTGTCATGCGTTTTACTCTTACTATATTTCTCCATTTAAAGATAAAAAGGTACTTTCATTGACTATTGATGGATTTGGAGATGGTTTAAATTCAACTATAGGAATTTTTGATAAAAGCGGTAATTACAGAAGAGTTTATAAAACAAATATTTGCGCAATAGCTCGTATCTACCGGTATATGACACTATTACTTGGAATGAAACCAAATGAACATGAATATAAATTAATGGGCTTGGCACCTTACGGCAAGGAGAAATACGGTAAAAAAGCATTAGAGGTTTTTAGAAGCACTTTACAAGTCAAGGGAACAAAATTTATATGGAAACAAAAACCAACCGATAGTTATTTTTGGTTTAAGTCTAGATTAGAGGGAGAGCGATTTGATAGTATTGCTTGGGCAGTCCAAACCTGGGTAGAGGAATTGCTTGTGAAGTGGGTTAAAAATTGTCTTAAAAAATTTAAAATATCAAATGTTGTGATTTCAGGAGGAGTTGCTCTGAATATTAAAGCAATGGGAAAAATTTCACAAATACATGGTGTAAAAAGATTATTTGTTGGCGGATCAGCTAGCGATGAGTCAATGGCATTAAGTGCTGGAATTTTCTTACTTGATAAACTTCATAAAAAAAATGGTGAGAAATTTGGTTTTAAAAAGTTTCCTCAAATCTCAAATTTGTATTTAGGTCCATCTAATAATTATATTGAAGAAAATAAATCTATAAAAAAATTAAATAAAAAAAAATTTAATATTTATAAGAAGCATTCTCTTAAGCAAGTTGCCAATTTTTTATCAAAAGGAAAAATAATCGCTAGATGCGCAGGAAGAATGGAGTTTGGACAAAGAGCTTTAGGGAATAGATCTATTTTAGCCGATCCGAGATTTTTAGAAATCAAAGAAAAAATTAACTCAGCTATTAAGAATAGAGATTTTTGGATGCCATTTGCGCCTGTAATTTTAAAAAAATTTAGTGAGAAATATTTGATCAATCCAAAAAAGATTGAGTCTCCCCACATGACAATAGGCTTTGAAACTACAGAGTTAGGATATAAAAAAATGATTGCAGCATGTCATCCTGCTGACAAGACGGCTAGAGCTCAAATTCTAGAAAAAAAACAAAATCCAGAATTATACCAATTAATTTCAGAGTTTCATAAAATAACTGGCGTTGGAGCATTGCTTAATACAAGTTTCAATTTACATGGATTTCCAATTGTGAATACACCTAAGGATGCAATCAGTGTTTTATTAAAAAGCGATCTTGATGGATTGTTATTAAATAATTTTTTTATTTTGAAAAAATAATTATGAATTTTATTTTTAGTAGATTATGGAGATATCTAAATATTTATTTCTTAAAACCATTTGATGCTGTAAATGATACCCTTACAAGTTATTTAATCTATAAAGTTCATAAATTAAAAAATAATTATCTTGAATTAGGATCTGGTGATGGGATGTTTAGCTTTATTATGGCTGGAGGTAAATTTCCTTTTTACTTTGACAGGTATATAGATGTAGCTTTAAACAAAAAAGATATATTTGATACGCATACAAAAGAAATTAAGATTAAGAATACGATAAAATTAATCAGACCTTTTCTTTCAATAGATGCAAAAAAAAATCATGTAAAAAAAATTAAAGAAATAGGTTTTTCAAAAAATTCTTTTCATTCAAAGTTGGAAAAC
>MDTB01094611.1_pt1 | contig 13040 bp, 12 predicted proteins | sample 811161 | NCBI WGS metagenome assembly MDTB01 (sample SAMN05326650, study PRJNA326480) | marine metagenome | isolation source: seawater | place: Mediterranean Sea | collected 2009 | reverse complement strand
CAACCCCGCTTGAATCGAACGCACCCCTGGTAGACCTCAACTTCGTAGGTCAGTGGCCCCTTCTTTTCATCGGTTCCAAGGTCTGGGTGCTGAGTAACTGCTTTGCTTTTAGCGCCGAGATGGGCCCAAGAACTCCATTGTTCAGCCGTTCGACGTTCATGTTTCCACGTTCCGGTTCGGAGAAAACCATTCAACGTTGCATCCGTATCTTGTACGGCAAGAAAAAGATTGGAACGAAGTGGAAGCCAACCTTGCTGCTTCCATCCTCGAACAGCCCAACCTCCAAACAGGGCTGGTATTCCTTGAGGCAAATTTCGTATGAATTCGGTCGATTCTTTTCGAGAGATTGGTGTTCCACGTATGTACCGCCCAGGGACGACAGCACCTGCAATGCAGACGAAACCTTCCAAGTTTTGGAGGTGAAGTGCTCGTTCCTTCTCGGAAAACAATCTCCACTGATCGATGGTAACGTAGGTGTAATCGATGTTGTGTTGTTCAAGCACGCCGCAGACATAGCGAATGTGAAATCCTACGTATGGAGGAACCCCAAAGGCAGCGGGTTCGTCTTCATATCCATCGAGAACGAGCCACGAAGCAGCATCCCTCTCAACCATGAACAGCGTTCATGCTCCCCCCACATAGTTATGTCCTCAGATTTGGAGGACTCCGGGTATTTGTGATGGGACGATCACCGTCGTCGCTTCTTGTTTCCTTTCTCTTCAGCAATGGCTTTTTGTTCGCGTGAAGATTTTCCACCTTGCGGTTTTTTTCTCCCACCAGCTTGCGAAATGTCGACTTTGATTCTTCGCCCGTTCAATTCCTTTCCGTTGAGAGCCTTTACCACGTCATCACCCTTGTCTTTCTCGTTGATGAAAACAAATGCAAAGCCTTTCGGTTTACCGCCCTTATCAGTCGCTATGGCTACTTCATTGATGGTTGCTTGATCTCCAAAGAAGGATGTGATTGCTTTCTCATCCGCATCGAATGGAAGGTTTCCGACGTAAAGTTTCAGTCCCTTTTCCGGTCCCTTTGTGCGCTTTTGTTTGTTATCGGCGTCGCGAACACCGATTCTACGACCGTGCAATCGATGGCCGTCGAGTGCCTTGATTGCTGCGTCGGCATGCGTCTTATCGGTGTAGGTAACGAAACCAAATCCTCTGGACGCACCAGAATCATCGGTCATAACGATGCAATCGGTCATATCACCATGCTTTCCGAACAATTCACGGAGTTGCTCAGTGTCAACCTCCTTCGGAAGTCCACCCACAAACAGTCGGCAACCGGGTGCTGACTTTCGTCCCCGTCCGCCACCTTGGCCTTGACCTTCAAATCGGAAGTATGAGCGCTCACGTCCATCCTCACGGACGTCGGCAGCAATGTAGGTGGCGCGACCGGATGAACCATGCGCAAAGAGTTGCTCAGCATCCCTGCCCCATCGCTTACCGGAGAGATTCAATGCTGATGCACCTTGGTCGAGGTCAGCCCAGCCGGCTGCAAAATTATCGGCAAGCGCCCGATATCCTTCGTACCCACAACTTGGGCAAGCAACGTTCCAGTCGCCGTTCACATGTGCTTCGAGTGTATCCCCACATGAAGGGCAAATGGCGTGCAAGACGCCACAATCATCGCGTTCTCGAAAATCGAGTCGAACAACTGGTTCGATTTCGGTGACGACAGCTCGAGCAATGTCTCGTCGCCGAACTGCATCTGCTACAGTGTGGAGGAAGCGATCGACGATGCGCGTTACATGGAAGTGACCGTGCAGTTGGTGAGGAAGCACATCACCGTTCTTTCCTTCGACAGCAAGAATTCGTGCTTCTCCACCTTTCTCTTGCAGTTTCTCAAACACGCAAAGAACCGTGTCGCCGATTTCAATGTTGACAATGGATTTTGATGCATCGACAATGATGTTTCCATCCTCAATGCGTATGTAACCGGTTGTCGTAGCAATGATACGATTTTCAATTGTGGTGGTTCCCTCGCCAGCTTGATGTTCGCCGACGGTTCCAATTTCTGTTCCGGGGGTGACGAGGCTCGTCGTCATAATTTCAACTCGCTGCACATTTCATTGACTCGTCAACGTCTTGTGCTGATTTGATGCGAGCGATGCTCCCTTTTCAACCCCTCACATGCCTCTGCATCAATTCTTCTTCTCAAGCCTGTAGCAACGGATGCGTGTTGAAGCCTTGTTCTTTGAGTGATGTGCGTAGGCAGGGGGAAGCCGGAAATCGTCTTGGTATATCGAATGCAATTCATACCCATTTGCATGTGCAAGAGGAAGCAGATGCTCTGCTTCGATGCTGTGAATAAAATGGACAAGGGGGATATTCATTGCAAATATCGTTTCAAAAAACGCTCGATCTGCTCGTTGCGTTTGAACACCCCATGGAGGATTCATGATGACCATGTCGACAGGAACTTCAAGTGTCAATGGCCTCCCTTCAACGCGTGATTCAAGGATGGTGCACATTGCCATGCCATCGACGTTGCGAACGTTCTCTTGCAGCACTTCAACAGTCATCGAATCGCATTCCACCAACGTGACGTGCTTTGCTCCGAGAAAGGCTGCTCCAATGCCCAAGACGCCATTACCTGCCCCCAGATCGAGGACGTGTTTTCCTTCGAAACCGTCACCGAGGCCTATTTTTGTCAACCATGCGGCAGCCAGATTACCTTCCGTCGGATATTGTTCAAGTTCTACGGATTGACAAGGATGAGGGGTGAGCGATGAAAGTTGCATCGCAAGATGCCGTTGACGCATGCATTCACCAACGACGTTGTTGACCGAATTGCTGATTGTTGAATTGCTGCTGCATTTGAGCATTGTATTGTGCTTGTTGCATTGCTTGTTGATTGCTCATCATCAAAGCGATTTGGCGGATTTGCTCGGCTTCCATTCTTAATCGTTGGATAAGTTGCTCACCCGGTTGTTGATTGCCGCAAAAACGGCAGAATCGCATTCCATCGTGCAATGATTGTCCACAATTAACGCAGAATGCCATGATATCGCCTACTATTTCCTATCCGTCTTCTAATTTGAACCTTTCATTGCACCGATGTTAGTTCCATAAACACTGGCCATGTTTCGAAACCTACTGCCGCGGCTCGCTCATTGATTGATTCCCACCGTGGGTCGTCCACCATATCACTCGGTTCAATCCCACTCGCCATCAGTTCTGAAACAAGTGCCCGAAATTCAATCTCAATTTCTGTCTGAGGTTCTTCTGTGATGGGTTCGGAAACGGTTTCAACACCTTCCGTTTCACCTCCGATCGCCGGCAGAGTGGCTTCGGTTTCTATGAATTCATCACCAGCAGCCTGCATTTCTTCAAAGCCATCAGTTGTTGCTTTCGTAATGGCATCTGTAACGGATTGCGGCCCTTCAGGCTCATCGCTTTCGATGGTTGGAAGTGGTACGGAATCCTGTGTTGGAATTGTCACATCATTCGCATCAATGCTTTGAGGAACTACCTCAACTGTGGGTTCTTGTACAAGAGAAGGTGGCTTTTCGATCACGGTTGGTTCAGGCGTTGCTGGTTCAGCAGCCCTTCCAACACCGAGGATTTCTGCTTGCTGTCGTGCAAGTTCAGCAGCCTGCCGTCGAGGGAGGCTGACGAAGCACTTGTTCGGAATAGAAGTCGGTGGAAATGGCAGATAATAGCGGTCGATTGCTGGAAGACTTGGGTGTCTGAAACAGATCATTGTAATGTTTTCAAAGGCCCGTTGTGCGGGAACGTCGACCGAAAATGGGACTGGTTGTACGGATATTGAACCTCGGACCCATTTTTCGGTGGTAACCATGTGCTTCATCCAGGGTCCTAAATCAGAGGTTGCAAGATCAAGGAACTCAAATGAGGCATCTCTTGGATTTAGGCCCTGTTCTTCGAGGAGTCGGGCCTCTGCTCGAGGACGATGGAAGACCCCGATCACGGGTTGACCGTGTTCGACCATATCTCCATGCATTTCCAGAATCTTCCTCTCTTTGCGGGGACAAATTATCATCACTTGCATGCGCAACGCATCAGGATCGAAGATGTCCTGCCATCGTTCCTTTGCTTCTGACAGAAGCCCGTCAATGGTCGTACCCGGAATCATTGCTGTTATTCCCATGCGCTCACGATTCCGATGAAGAGGGGGTTGGATTTAGGTCTACTGTTGTGAGAAAGTTGCAGTGATGTGCTAATTCTGCGAGCAATACCACGCCTCCTGCAGCACCTCGGATTGTGTTGTGTGACAAAGCAGTGAAATGAACAACATTGTTTTTTACATGCTTCAGCTGCACGGTCGTGGTCATGCCCGCTTTCAAATCAATGGACGGTTGCACGTTTTCGTGTGTTTGCCCATTCCAAAGATCGGTGCTTCGATCTGGCTCTCTCTGTGTCAAAATCATCGGGTTTTCTGGTTGGCTCGGCAGAGCAAGGGGATGATCACGTTCGATTGATTTGAGTTCTGTTTCAATCAAATCATAGGTTACATCATCCTTCAAATGTACTTCGACCGCAACGATGTGACCGTCTTGTTCATTGACGCGTTTGCATTGAACGTCCCACTCGATGCTGTCGATCCCCAGGATTTTTTCAGCCTCTTCGATGATTTTTTCAGCTTCCCCTGGAACTTCTTGATCAAGAAATTTCGCTTGTTCCTCTTCACTGTGGAGCAATTTCCATCCGGCTCCAGAAAGTGCTTGCTCTGTTCGAACAATGATTTTCTTAATCGTGTGATGTTGGCATAGAATCGAAAGAGGATGAATCACTGGAACAAGTGTGCAATTTGTCGCACATGCATGCAATGCTCGGTCTGAAGAGGGACGTCTTAGAGCCTGCGGATTAACATCGGCAACCACCAACGGTACATCCGGGTGCATGCGGTATGCACTTGCGTTTGAAAAGACATGAAGACCTGCATCGACCAATTTCATCTCAACATGCTCCGCTGGTTTGCTCGGTAGTGCGCTAAAAACGACTCGAGCACCCGATTGAATCAGTTCTCGTGCTAATGTCTTTGAATGAACATCGAGGATAATGATGTCGCAATGGTCAATAAATTCTGGTCGAGTTTCGTCGAGATGCCAATTGATCTCAGAAAGTTTCGTGCCACTTGATTGTCCTGCAACAGCGACCAGTTCGAACCATGGATGCATCGACAGTCGTTGCTGCATTCGCTGTGAGACGAGTCCTGATGCTCCAAGGATTGCAACTGGAACCTTTGGCATGTCTTATACTCGAACTTCGCCAATTTAGTCCCTTGCCTTCACAAATTGCCTCAAAGCATATCTTCAAGTGCTCATCGCTCAAGGAGAAAGCATGGAGAACAAATCTACCATCCAAGCCTTTGCCCACTGTGACGGCCCATGTGGCGTCTACGACCCTGCAAGTGCACGTGTTGCAGCCGAAGCCGTGCAGTCAATGACCAAGAAGATGGTTGCATTGAGTAGTGGTGATGCTGACAAATCATCCGCATCTTACATCAACACCATGAGTCGCTATGCTGCAATCAAAGAAGAAGAATCACAGAAATGCAAGGACGAGGTGCTCGTTCTTTGGACCGACTTTTTCAAACCTCAACATCTTGAAGCATACCCAGATCTTCATACTACATTCTGGATGGCTGCAAAACTCTGCTCAGCGTGCAAGGTTGAGGTTTCAGAACAACATGCTCAGGAGTTGATGGACGCCGTTGAGGAAATTCACAACATGTTCTGGGCAACCAAGGGACGAGATGTTTCCTGGGTTCGTGCAAGTTGAGGCGATTCGTTGGATTCCATCGCTGTGGTCGTCAACGGCAGCAGCATGTGGCCCACGCTAAAACACGGTGAATCAATCACCGTCAATCCCTACAGTGGTCAACGACTCAATGTTAATGACATTCTTGTTTTTTACGACCCCAGAGATGGGACACGGACTTGCATCAAACGACTAAAGCGAATTGAACCCGATGGCTACTTTGTCGAAGGCGATAATCCCGATCCGACGGCCTCTACCGATTCTCACAATTATGGGTTGATTCACCCAACACTAATCATTGGATTCAAACGCTAACTTCCCTTTTCCGAGTTCTTCTTCAACGGGCAGAGGAAACAACTTCCGAACCAGAAGCTTCCTTAGAATGGATGAACCATCTCTGAGCGATCCAAGTTTCGCCTCGCCAACTCGAGCCCCATACGAAACAGGAATGTTGGTCAGCGAGATTTCTGAAATTGCACACTGTGCATACATTTCAGCCTCAATTTCAAAGTCCATGCTGTTGAGATTCATTCGAAGCAATGCTCCACGATCGAACAACCAATAACCACTGCATACGTCATGAATTTCAACCCCATGAAGAAGGACAGCAGACCACGTCAGGAGGTGATTCCCAATCCAGTTCGTTGGTGACATAGCGTTCTCTTGAAGGTGTTTGTTCAATCGATTTCCAACGATAACACCTCCATCTCTCAACTGTCGAAGCATTGGAATCATGTCTTCAGGATCATAGGTCCTGTCCGCATCAAACATCACCAATGCATCGAATTTGTTTTTGATTGCATGCTCAAACCCCAAACGAACAGCCTCTCCTTTCCCCTTACTCGGCTGCACCAGAACGGTACAACCTGCATCGAAGCCAATTTGTTGGGACGCGTCTTTGCTTTTCCCATCGACGATGACGGTTTCAGATTCCCAACCGATTTCGTTGAGCAATCGATGTGGTATCGACCTTAGTACGACATCCAATCCCTCTGCTTCGTTAAGCACGGGAAGGAGAATCATCAGTCGTTTCACATTTGTTCCTTGTGTTCGCCGTTTTTCATGCCTTCGGATTATTTCACCGTTTCAATTCAATATGGTGAATCCTTAGTCCCGTCGAATCAATAATTTCAGAACTTCTACCCGAGAATCCCAACGGGTTAATCCAAGCGGCTCCATCTTGATTCAATTCAATGCGAACATCGAGCGTTTGATTGAGTTGCACGTTGGTGCATTCATGATTCCAACCCGACATCTTGTTCAAATCCAAGGCCCTCTCATTGATGATGATTTGATAGGAATCAAAATCTCCAATTTGTTCATACACAACACAGACGTTGTACAAACCTTGCATATTGGCATCGTTCACAACACCGTCCCATTTGTACGTTCCCTTCTTTCCAAGAACAATTCGATGGTCTGAGCGGTCCAAGGGATCATTGAATCGATGATCTCGCCACGGATCGAGTTTCATTTCACATCCCTTCATTTCTTCACAGGTTGTTGAATCGAATGCAATCCCGTTGGAAACGCGTGAAGGCGCCGGTTCGTCCCACAACTTCCAATATCTCGCACCATGGTAATTCTTCTCAACGCTCCAATAAGGAGAAGGTCCGAGGGTCAACGCAACGGTCCCAATTGGGCTTGAAATTGCATATCCTATGTCGAGCTCTCGCAGTGTTGCTACGTCGTCCATCCGAATCGCTGTCGTAGCGGCAGATTGGACCGATTCATCCAACGTTAGCAAGCCTAACGTAGGGATACTCGTCGTCTGAATCGATGCATCAAATGCGTAGCTATGACCCCAATGAACGTTTTCAGTGTAAACAATTCTGTCAGGAGGGTTCGAGGCCAAATATTCACGCAATTGAGCATCCCCGGACGTGGTTGCATGAAGCTCATCATGGGACGACAAATTTGTTAACAGGCCGACGCTCAAAATCGCCCCTATCATCAAGGCAACAAGGAACACAGTACTGTATATCGGGCGAATGAATGAATCCATTTCCAATCCAAACCACGTACTCGAATCATCGACGGTTGTAAATGAGGTTGAACGACTTGCAAGCAACCCTACAATCACGGCAAGAGGAATATGATAGGCATGCAATGCCATGGAATAGAGTGTGTAAGATAGAAGGCTCAAAACTTGAATATCGGCCAGCCCTTCGATGAGATGAACAAACGAAAGCAACCACAACGATGCAAACCAAATGGACAGAAGTTGAATTTCAAGACTTGCTCTCCCCAAATATACCGAAATTCCGGCAAACAACATCAATGGGCCATTGAACATGAGCATCGGTTTCCCGCCCTGCCAACCGTACTCTGCAAAGACCGGTTCGCTGAGCATTCGTGGCGCAAAAAAGATGAGAGCAATGACGAACATTGAGCTGATGATGACAAGCGATGTAAAGAAGATCGGCTTCCTCTGAGCCTTTTCACCCTCAGAGAGTCGTTCCCGTGTAACCAAACTTGCGAAGAGGAGAGCAGCGAGATAAATCGCACCTGTAGGATGGATGAGCACAGCACATATTGCAAGGAAAATAAAAGCAGTAATGTGGTACCGTAGCGATTGTTGAATTGGACGTAGAACGATTAGAAGTCCGACGACCAATCCCAACTGGCTTGCAACAGTTGGATATCCAGAATCAAACACCTTTGAAAAGAGAGCAAAGGACGCACCCATTGCAAGCACGCTCGATGCTCCCGCTCCCAAACGATCCATCCCTCCCCACACTCCTAAAAGAAGAGCAAAGAGTGAGAGGTGTCCAAGAACAAGTATCGCTTGTTGAACCGGCGTACCTGTCATGGTTGACACCCATGCCAAGACGGTTGGGAATGCAGGAGGATACGTCCAGAGTCCTTCATTCGGTGGTTGAACCTCGAACGTTCCGGTTTGACCAACGTTGCTCGCAAGTGTGCTGAAGCCGATCCAATCCACACCAAACGGGCGGTCGAACATGAGAATGGGCACCAGTGTTAGCAAGCAAAAACAGCCAGCGACAATCTGCAACACTGGGTTTCGATTGCTTTGAAACCAATGCTGAGTGGCAACTTCATGTTCAATCTCAGGCTCAGATTCATTCAAGACTACGCCATGAATTGCAGCTTCCATTTTTTGCCATTGCGTGTAGGTTGTTCGTTCAATCTGGACTTTCCGCAGGAGAAATACGATTGAGAGTATGTTGGTGAGAACAAGGACCAGCGTCAGTGAAAGGATGCTCCAAAGTTCAACCACAAACAGGAGTCCTGAAATTCCAAAGAGAGTGAGCAAGCCAATTGGGAAGCAGAGCAGGGTCTTTCGAAACGTATCTGCTGAGGCATCGAGGATGCGTATGAGCGCAAGGCCGGGGGCAATTGTAGGAAGAAAAATGATCAACATCACTTCCCACATGCTTGCACGCTCGCTCATGCATCAAATCAACTTCATGCATGAACTCTTAGAGGTGAATCTCTTCTTCGGAGCATGTGGGGTTGCACAGATTTGGCAGGGACCGGTGAAAACCAATTCCACCCAATCGTTCGAATTCCCTCGGAATATTGGGTCTTAAATTTGCAGAGGCCACAAATCAACTGGAATAAACAGTACGAATTCACAATCGGCCGTTACGATGAGAATCGCAAAGGAATGTACACGCAAGCATTGTTTGGCGGTGAGCGAACCATCCACGTCGGTCTTGACATTGGTGCTCCTGTTTCCACACCGGTATATGCCTTCGACGATGGGACAATTCACAGTTTTACTGACAACGACGAGGACGGTTCCTACGGGCCAACCATCGTAACCGAACATCGAATATTGATTGAAGGCGTTGAACAAACGATATGGGTTCTCCATGGACATCTTTCAAGAGCATCATTGGAAAACCTCAGGATCGGAGCCTCCATCAACAAAGGCCAGCAAATTGGAGCAATGGGGGATAAGCATGAAAACGGTGGTTGGCCGCCTCATGTACACATACAATTGACATTTGTCGAGCCCCAGAAGCCAGATCTTCCTGGTGTCGTTTCAGCCGACAACAGAGGTGATGCTCTTCAAAAATATCCTGATCCAAGAAACATTCTCGGACAATTATACTGATGCTTCGTCCGCAAGGTAAGCTTTCAGAGCCTGTATGGGTCGAATTGCTGCAGGATCCTTACCGTGCAAGAAGGCGAGTGCGATCGTTAGCCAATCCATTACGATGCAATGGTGGAGGAGAACTTCGAGAAGAGATGTGCCTTCACCGTGGATTCTCCAAGCATAATCCGTGGGCGTGTGCTCGATCATCCAATCGATCCGGCTCGAGACTCGTTTCTGCAATCCATCCCATGTGAGGAACAAGGTGGCTTGATCTTCTCGTGCGGGGTCAGCATCGTCGGACACGCCCCCCCAAGCAACGAGTTCGTTGTGGTTCATTTCGGGGACAACACCAATTCGAGCAAATCGCCCAGAGTTTTCGTTGAGTTGATTCTTAAAACGTATCAATGCTGGTTGCATTTCCAAGGGTCCGAGTAATGACAATGGATGCTCCTTCATAGCCATCGCAAGGTCAAGCAATGGAGCACCTGAAGGTTTCCGAAAATCATTGGTTTGACACGCATATTCGAGACGAACAAGCATAGCGTCGCGTTCGTCTTCTGATTGTTTGGGTACAAATCCAAGATGTTCGACGAGAGCGAGTTGCCTCGAAAAGAGATGGCCGAAGGCTGTTCGTGGAGGCTGACCCCCAATTGATGGAATTAAGTGACAGCGTTCATACAACTCACAAAGACCCGCCAATATCCCTCCTGATGCAACCACAACAGCGGTTGCACCTTGTTTGAGAGCAGCCTCGGTTGCAGCAACGGTTTCCTCTGTGTTTCCACTGTGTGAGGTTGCAAGAACCAACCACGCTGGGTCCCACCAAGAAGGAACGGAATAGCCTCTGTGAACCACAAAGGGCTTCGATCCTGAAGCATCCGCTATGCGTGCTAGGAAATCACCTCCTGCGGCAGAACCTCCCATTCCAAGACACAGCACTCCACTCCATTCAGTTGATGTCAAGTCCTTTATCCAAGGAAGGTGCTCATCATTGACCACTGCAATTCCCTTTTCAATGTCTGAAACGAAGGATTCTGTATAACCAATCATACCTTCTGAATCCAATTGTGGAATCAAATCGTCGATGTTCAACGCATCATCGGCCATGCTTCTATGGAAGGTTCAACCTTCATATGGACTCCTATCAATTGGAGTGGTCAAAGGCCATATAATGCAAAGCAATAAATTCGCCATCGACAAGAGCAAGTCTGAGTTGAGCAGCACCATCAAAATCCCAAGGGAGGCGTACAGATTTCATTTGCCAAGTGTTTGGATCGAGAAATTCAGCGGCTGAATCGTCTCGATTGAGAATGTCCACAACGAGGTGGTCGTTCATTTGGGCCAATACACTAGCGCCTTCGAGGTCGCGCCATGTCGCACCCGTTCGTTCTTGTCGAGAAATTCGTTCCATAATGGCTCCATCTTTGCTCCAAGAACTTGGTCGCCACAACTCGCCACGCCACCGAACGACATCACCCAGATCGTATCCAGGCTTTCGATACAGAAGTGTAAGTCGTGTAACATCCACTCCGTCTTTTCGGCCGACGGTTGAATTGGTCTCAGTTACCTGTCCCCCCCATGTTTCGGTTAGATGGCGGCCCCATGCACGAGCCAATCCCTTGGAACCCATCACCACGTCATAGCCACCTGTGACGGGTCCTTCGTTGGTAATGAAAAACATCGGATCGTCGCTCAGATTTTCAATAACATCATCCAAACTTGAACGCAGGCTATTGAATTCGTCTTCACCAAGTTTTCGACCTGTGGAACGAAGTTGGACGGTCGCTTCGAAGTAATTCCCTGCCCGTCTTGTGCATGTGAGACACACGCCATTTGAGCGACGTGCTCTCATTGTATGTTCCTCGGTGTACAACAAATCATCGATGACCCCCTCGGTTTGAATATGGAGCAATGTGTGTCGGTCAGAAACGACTTGTGGTTCAAAACCAAGACCGAGCTCTTCCGCTCGTTCGTGGAAAGCCACATTGCGCTGAATCAATTCATCCCAAAGCGTGTCTTCTGGAATGTTGACCCAACGTCCTTGGATATCGATCAATCCACATCGAGCGCATTGTGTGAAGTTCGTGTTTTCTGGAACATTTACGAGTTTGGTTCGCTTTCTTGTACATGGTTCGCACATTTTTTCCGTGAAAAGAGGCGGTTCGGCGCCACACACGAGACAGAATTCTCCGCCCAAACCTCGACTCATTCAAATCACTCCTGCTCATCACTGCTTGGATTTAGAAAAACAACTGATCCTGGTTCGCTCTTGTAGGAATGACGTTCAACTGCTGTGATGCGTTGCTCGAGATCATTGCTTCTTGAAAACACTGTCCACGTCCAAATGCCGATGGAAATCAGCATGCCAAGGTAAGCAACGGCAAGATACGTCATACCATCCGCCATTGCTCACACCTTATCCATTGCTTCTTGAAGACTTTCCAGTCGCTGTTCGAGAGAAGTAATTCTCATGCTCATTAAGACGTGGCCGATAATGAAAATCGTAAATGAAATTGCTCCGATGAAGAGGATAACTGCCATTTCTCCGTTGAGGCTGCCGCTTTCTCCTCCTCCTACAACGGGCCCTGGGTGTCGAATTTGCCAAAGTCGGGTTGCAACGTAGGTTACCGGAACAAGCACGAAACCAAACAAGCCGAAGGTCGAAAAAGTGTCTCTGGTTTCCACCCCATCCGGTTGTGCTTGTCGTCCAAGAACCAAAAACAGAGCTAAGAACGTGAGAAGGCCAAATGTGTTCAGTCGAACATCGGTCCAATCCCACGGAACTCCCCACTCAGCAGAGCCCCAAACCATTCCACTCCAAATGGTCATGAGGCCTGTAGCGAGGCCTGCTTCTGCGCCCGCGACATGCATCCTCCATCCGAGGGCTGAACGATTGAAAAACCATAAACCAGAACCAACAAAGAGAATACCAAATGCGATAAATGCAGCCCAAGCAGCAGGTACGTGCCAATAAAAAATCCGTTGTGCATCAGGCGACTCGAAAGCATTGATGGAAACACTCGGCGCCTTGAGAAATGCCAGATAGAGCGTGGCTCCAATGCCAACAAATCCAAGCAGAAGTATGGACTCTGCTAATCGATTGCCCATGCAATACCCACCAAACCTTTTGTTTTCAACAATTGCATTCACAACAGGTTGGAATCCGTGATCCACTGCACGAGGAGGGCGAAGGGCAAAATCAGGACTGGTGTGAGAATCCGTACGAAGGCTGCGCGGGGTCGAGCAAGTCT
>MDTB01010693.1_pt1 | contig 13040 bp, 11 predicted proteins | sample 811161 | NCBI WGS metagenome assembly MDTB01 (sample SAMN05326650, study PRJNA326480) | marine metagenome | isolation source: seawater | place: Mediterranean Sea | collected 2009 | reverse complement strand
TCGCTGGGCACCGAATCGCTAACCTTCCTCAGGTGCTGGTAGAGTCGGAAGCAGACGCGAGCTATTTTGCCAGACGGGGTGGGTGGCACTATGCGGAAGCGGAGAGGCGTTTTCTTTGGTCTCTCTACAGGATTCGATTTCTTGGCTTCTTCGAGTGCTTAGCCTCACTCCTTGGTAGACTACCTGTGAGGCTGCTCCCGGTGTTTGTGAGGCGCCAAATCTACAAGACTTTATTGCGGTTGTAGGTATCTATGGTCAAGTGGCTTAGACCCCGATTTAGCAGAGAACGGTAATGCAAAGAAAACCACGATTAGCCATTAATGGTTTCGGACGTATTGGTCGGGCGATAACCAAACTCAATATAAAGTATCAGAAGTTTGATCTCATACTGATAAATGATCTAAATCCCAACTGTGAGAATCTGACCTACCTCTTGAATTATGACTCGACCTACGGTCGTCTCTCAGAGTTAGCGAAGAGTCGGGATGGCCAAATGATAATTGGAGAAGACAGCGTTAAGGTCAGCGCTTGTAAGGCACTAACCGAGATTCCTTGGTCGGAGCTCGACGTTGATGTCTTGATTGATGCGTCAGGAGTGGCGGAGAACGTTTCAGTCGCCAAGGACCTGACGAGAATGGGGATGCTCAAAAAAGCAGTGATTACCCACTCTAGCGATGAAGTCGATTGTGAGATTATTCTCGGTGTAAATTCGGAGGACCTGATCAACGAAGATTCAGTTATCTCATCAAGTATTTGTGACGCTAATGCAATCGCTCACCCCCTAAAGTGGATCGAATCGGCGTTTGGGATCAGCGGCGGCGCTGTGACCACGCTCCATCCCTGGCTGTCCTATCAGAATCTGGTGGATGGTCCGTCGATCTCTCAGAGTAATCCTGGTTTTGTGTGGACTGACTTTGCGCTAGGCCGGGCGGCAGGTGAGAGCCTGATTCCTAAAAACACTACCGCGCTGAAAGCGACGGAAAAGGTGCTCCCATCAATAGCAGGCAAATTATTGTCATTTTCTTATCGCATCCCAACTCGAACCGTTGCTTCTTCAGATTTGACGATTCATTTGAAATCTGCTGTCACGAAAGAAGAGTTGGAGCAGTTTTTGCAGGAGCAATGTGCGCAGAGCAGTTATGTCAGGGCGAATTACGAGTCCTTAGTTTCCGTGGACTATGAACAGGATGAGGCGAGCGCAATTCTGGATCTTCAGTGGATCAAGGTGATGAACAATACTGTGAAACTTATTCTCTGGTACGACAATGAATGGGCGTACAGCGCGCGCGCGCTCGAACTTGCAGAAATTGCTTTTCTGGATTGATCGTAAACGATCGCTAAAGATGGAACTTGAAACAGAGTTCGAGAAGTAAAATGTGGGTTAGAGCAAAGACAGGAGTGAACAGGAGCAACTAGATGATTGTAGGACTGCAGATAGGAAAAGAAAAAAGCGTGGGTCGCCCGGGAAAAAACTATATGCCTTTATTGGGAAGGCAACTGAACGAATATTCTCTCTTGGCGGCTCAACATTGTAGATCTATCGAACGCATATTTGTTTCGACTGACTCTCCTTCCCTGAAGACAAGTGCTGAAAGATTCTCCGCAACAGTAATCGATCGACCACCTGAGTTAGCGACACCAGACGCACTGACAGAAGATGTTCTTACGCATGCATTCGAGGCGATAAATGCCGATCTCGGAGAAGATCCAGAAATGGTAGTTTTGTTGTTTGCTAATACGCCAGCAATTGATGTGAACCTTATTGAGGAAGGGATCGATCAACTGAGAAAGGACGAAACGTTGGATTCGTGTTTTTCCGTAGTGAAGTACGATATGTTTAGCCCAACCCGCGCGAAAAAAATTGAAGACGGTTTGTTGCTACCTTTTGTGGATCCGAATTATTTTGGAGAGGTCACCTCGATTAGGAACAGTCAAGGCGAAGTCTTCTTTGCGGACTTGTCTGTACAAATCTTGCGACCGAGTTGTTTTGAAAAAATGGATGATGGAATACCCCCTCTCAAATGGATGGGCCGGAGATGTCGAGCGTTACGACACGATTTCGGTTTTGATCTAGACGAGGAATGGCAGATTCCGGTCCTAGAGTATTGGCTAAGAAAGAGAGGCTTTACTGAGTCCGACACTCCATATGATTGAGGTTAAGTAGAGCATGTCACTTAAAAGCAAATTTCGGGATGGAAAAAATGTGGTGGGCACATGGTGTGTATTGCCTACCGGGGATGCGGTAGAGGCAATCTGTCGCTCGGGAATGGATTTTGTCATTATCGATCTTGAGCATGGACCTCATAGCTTTGAAACCGCTGCGAATATGGCACGCGCTGCGCAAGTGGTGGGCGCGACCGCATTGATCCGAGTTCCCGTTAATCAGCAGGAGGTAATTCTTCGGGCATTGGAGATTGGGAGCGATGGAATTGTTGTGCCTCAAATTGAAGACGTTGACTCGGCCAAGATGGCAATCCAATCCGCGAAGTATTTCCCGGAGGGAAATAGAGGGTTCTCTCCCTTTACTCGTAGTGGAGGCTTTTCGGCATACCAGGTGGAGGAACTGGCTGAAAGGAAGAATGCGGACACCGTCTGTATTTTATTGGTGGAGGGGGTTTCCGCGATTGAGAATTTAGAAGACATATTGGCGGTTCCGGGCATTGATGTCATATACATCGGTACCTACGATTTATGCCAGTCGGCCGGTCACCCCGGCAACCCGGATCATCCAGAGGTGTTGCGCCTGCTCGAAACTTGTGTGGAAAAGATCGTTGCATCCGGTAAGGTTGCGGGATGCTTGGCCCAGAGTACACAGCAAGCAATTCAATGGCACCAAATGGGAATTGATTTCGTAGCATTGAAGGCAGATGCAGCGTTGTTGTCTGATACGGTTCGGTCAGCGATGAGCGAAATACGGGGGTTGTGAGACGTTGCAAGTGTTGGGAGTAACTTACGGAATCAGCCCGGCGTGCTCATGCTGGCTTTTGGCCCAGTCAATCGTGAAAAATAAATCCCAGTATCAATGCCGACGGCCAAATGGTCAGCGACTCGGCGACTGATGTACGCGAAGTTTTATGTATTTCATTACAGACTATATCGATCATCCAGATATAGAAACAGAAATAATTGGTGAGCCTCTAGATAAGCACAAGCGCTGTGCAGCGAGGGTATTGCTCGTTTGGCATCAGAGCATCGACGAGCAATATTTGACTGGATTCAATGCACTTCAGGGTGTGGTCCGCTATGGCGTTGGCTATGACAATATTGACCTGAAAGCTCTTGCTGACCGAAACATCATCTTCTGCAACACCCCTGATTATGGTGTCGATGAGGTCAGTGATACGGCGGTTGGAATGATCCTGAATATCGCGCGCGGAATTACTCGCTATGACCGTAACTCGAGATCATTTACAAATGGCGTTTGGCAGGAAAATAGAATTGAGGATTTAAAGCGGAACCGTGATCAAGTTGTCGGGGTAATCGGCGCGGGGCGCATCGGTGGTAGCGTGTGCAGGAAGTTGAGCGCCATTGGGTTTGAAGTCGCTTTTTTTGACCCCTTTGTCCCTTCGGGCCATGAAAAGATGCTTGGCGTCAGCCGAGCGCGAACGCTCCAGAATTTGCTCTCGATGAGTGACCAGATTTCGATACACGCACCACTGACGTCACAAACACGCGGAATGGTTGACGATGACTTCGTCAATTCCATGCGTGACGGAGCAAGTCTGGTAAACACGGCGCGAGGTGAGATTGTCGCCAATTTGGATGTGGTCGAAAGAGGTCTTAAATCTGGCAAGTTAAGTAACGTAGCACTCGATGTGCTGCCTCACGAACCGCCAGACTTTAGTCATCCGCTTCTTCGAGCATGGCAACTTGATGAAGAATGGCTAGATGGGAGATTTATTGTTAACCCGCATTCAGCATTTTATAGCCAGAGAGCGTTTCGTGAGATGCGAGAAAATGCAGCGCTCAACGCAAAGCGAATTTTGGATGGTGAAGAGCCTATTAATATCATCACACGCTGAGAATGTCTCTAGACACCCGATTTGGCGCAATACTGGATTCAGAGTATTGTGGCCTTTATACAGAAGTTGTATCTGATAGTTCGCACTCCTATCTCGAGCTGAGGCGCTACTTGGCCCAAGAGATGGGGCGGGATGTCGATTGGCTGATTTCATCATCAGCGGTCAGGGACAACTTTACTAGTCCCCTATTTCATTTCTGTGTGATCTTGAAATTGCTGGCGAAGCGACATTCGAGCGGCCAGACCCTGCCCAACGTGATTGTCGATTCGCCAGCATTCGCGGACGTGGTAGCCGCTCTCTACAAAAACCTGTCATGCACCTCAAGAATCGAACTGAGACCCACCAACACCAGCTATTTTCTCAAGGCGTTGAAATCAATCACGGCGCCCGTTCGAAATACGGTCCGAAGGCTTTTTTTGTGGGCGCATGTGCGGCGAAACGCGGGGCGTTGTGTTTTGGCACAGGCGTCATCGGGTGAGTTCGTTCGGCTGGTCGATACTTTTCTCGTCTCAGAAGAGATCAGCGAGGACCGGTATTACGGCGGCTTATTTGAACAGTTAGCCCCGGTTCATTTGCGGCAAACTTATCTCGTTCCTACCTTTCATAATCTCTCGAGAAGGCAGATTTCAGAGGTTCTGAGTCGGGCAAAAAAAGATCCAAGACAGTTTTTGTTTAAGGAGGCCTGCTTGAAGATTTCCGATGTTCTTTGGGCAAGTGGCCACTTTTGGAGAGTGAGGGGCTTGAAAATCCCACCATTGACCTGGTGCGGTGTCGATATTAGCCCCGTCTTCCGAGAGGATCTCAGAGCCGGTGCGCATCTCGAAGGTGCATTTATCGCCTTGTTGAACTATCGGTTATTTCGCGCCCTTAAAGGCGCCGGTCGTGAGGTCTCCGAAACGATCGATTGGTTCGAGAACCAGAGCGTTGACGCAGGCTGGAATCTAGGTGTTCATACCCATTTCCCCTCTGCCAAAACATTCGGTTATCAGGGATTTTTCCAAGCAAATGATGGTGCCAACCCGACCAGTTATGAATACCAGTTGGGCGTCGTCCCGCAAAAGTTATGTGTAATGGGTCCAGGTCTACGGGAGCAAAGAGCTCGCTGGTGCCCAGAAGTCGAGATTGATGTCGCTCCAGCGTTTCGCTTTCGTTGGTTATGGCATACCGATGGATCAGTGGACCAGGAGCCAACCTCCATATCAGAGAGTCCGCCAATTTTAATGACAGTCCTTCCCGCTGATGGCTTGACGGCGAATTTTCTTCTTTCACTAATTTATAAAATCAGTGAGCGGTGCGACGGGTGGCGATTCTGGATAAAACCTCATCCGTCACTCTCCCTGGCTCAGTTGAAGAGCAGGTCTCAAAATTCTACGCGCACCGAGATCGTCTCTGGAAGTCTGCAGAAGCTGTTTGCAGCCCGACCAGTGGTTTTAAATGGTGGAATGACCACTGCTGGCCTTGAAGCGCTGGCATTTGGGCTCCCCACAATTTTCTGTTGTCCCCCAGGCCGTGAGCACCAGTTACCGGTGCCTGATTTCTTGAAGCCAATGGCACTACCGGTCTGTCACTCGGAAGAGGAATTGGTGCGCGCGATCGAGGACATTCAGCACATTCTAAAAACCGACCAAGCATACTTCTCCAGAAAATCTGCAGAAATTCGCCGAGAGTTGTTTTCGCCAGTTACGCCACAGGGCCTAACGGCTTTGGGTTTTGTTAACTAAATACTGTCCACCCGTTGCACTGTAGTTGATAGACTTCCCCACGCTGTGCCATTAGAGATCAGTTTATGACAACATCAGATTTAGCGCCGCCCAAGGTATTAGACGCGACCTTCCGTGACGGTGGGTTTTATACGGACTGGTATTTTCCTCGACGGGTGGTGCAGCAAACCGTGAAAGCGCTATTCGGCGCTGGAGTGGATTGGGTGGAGTTGGGCTATCGCGCTCCGGCAACCCAAGGGGCGCACGGGCTGTACAAATACTGTACTGAGCATTACCTCGATTTTCTGCCTGAGCCAGGCGCGACTCGCTACGCGTTTATGCTGGATCAGAAAGATTATGTTCGAGACAATAAGATTGATCTCGATCTCCTGAATAGCTCGATATCTTCTTCACCGGATTCGATCTTCTCTATGTGCCGAGTGGCATGTCACGCGAGGGATATCACGTTTGTAGAGGCGACTACTGAATTTTTGAGGAAGTGCGACTTTATTGTCTGTGTCAATCTCATGGGGAGTTCATTGCTCCCTGATTCCGAATTTCAAAAATGCATGGAGGTCGTCAAAAAGGCAGAACCGGATGTGTTCTATTTTGCCGATTCATTCGGTTCGATGACGCCTGAACAGGTGACGGGGATGATTGGCAAGATAAGGCAGGTTTATGATGGTCCACTGGGGATTCATACCCACGATAATCAAGGCTTAGCCTTTGCCAATACGCTTCAGGCAGTTAAGGATGGCGTCGACTACGTAGATGCCACCCTCACTGGAATGGGGCGCGGCCCAGGAAATCTGCAGCTCGAACAGTTTATGCTGTGGCTTGCCAACACGTTCCCAGATAACGACTATGAGCCGAATGAATTGCTGGGAGTTATTGAGAACTATTTTCAAGAGAAGAAGCTGGAGTTCGGTTGGGGTTTTAACTATGTATACATGTTGAGCGGTCTGAAAAATATACATCCTACTTATACGCAAAGGCTGTCGGAGGGAAACAAGTTTGGGTTTAAAAATATTTCCCATATGCTTGAACAGATCCCCGCTGAATCGCGACAGTCGTACGATGGCAAAGCCTTGGCTGATGTAATGAGCGTTAGTACGGAGGTGAAGTCTGATGCAGTGGAGTTGCCCCGATTCGAAGGTGTGTCGGTAGAAAGTGGCAAGTGCCTGATCGTGGCCCGGGGGGCAGGAGAACCCCACAAAGTTCTTGAAGCAAATCGATCCGGAACTTCGGAACTGGCCTGTGTTGTTCAAGACTATTTACAACGGTCCGATATCCAAGTTTTTGAATGCAACCAAACATTTGTGCTCGAGGATCAGCCTCGAAAAGTCATGTGTGTTCTAAACCAGATGAGACTGCAGGAGATATATGCCCGTCCGTTGTCTCCAGATTTTTCGATTGTTACGGCGCAGAGTCGATTTTCGCCGCAAACGGGTAAACCTGATTTATTCCAATATCCTTGTAGTTTGGGACCTATAAATGTGAGCGAAGAAAGCATACGAATCCCTCATTACGAAGCAGGTCAGTATGCAATTGCTCTTGCGGTAGGTTTGGGCTTTAGGGAGATTCTGCTTGCCGGATTCGAAGGCTATGTCAACGATGATCAGAATTCGAAGATGAACGATTTCTTCGAACAGCTTGGCAGGCAGGTTACTGATTTGTCTTTGATCTTTGTGACGCCAACGCATTATCAAGGCGTCGTGAAGCGCTCGCTCTATACATACTAGATCGAGTTTCTTGGTTCGATCACCTCTTCGTTTCTGCTGGCGGGTTATCGGTGTGGCTGCTTCGCCGGCTTCCGATTGGTCTGTGAGCGGAAGAAGGCTAAAAGGTCTTTTTCTGGCGACAGAGACACTTGTGCAAACCCTTGCTGAAGTGCAGCCACAGATCTTTGAACGTCGTCAGATTGCCACCACACGTTAATCGTCGAGTAGCGTTCGTTGATAAATGCTGCAGCGGATGCTGGGCTATGGTGAATGATTCCCGATTGCTCAAGCCCCGCCATGGTTTCCTGTGCATCGGGATGGTACATGGTCAGTTTGGGGTCGATCACGATAACGGTTGGAATTCCAAGACAGATGGATTCAAGCATTGTCGTGCCCAGATGATCCACACAAAATAGGACATAGCGAGAGAGCGCTTGATGAAAAGGCTCTCGCGTGTCGTCAAAGGATAGATTGCTTGTTTCCCGCCAGAACACACGAGATGCATTGGTCGAGGAGCGAATCGTTATCGGGATCGATGGGTCGACCAGGTTTACCAGCTGTTGCGTGCCTTTGTAATAATCACTGGTCTTGTAAGGACCGCCCTGGGGTTTCAGGATATGCCGTTGATGGTATCGATTGAAATTGTTTAGACCAAGTAATAGACCCTCAGGATCAACCCTCTTCGTTGTGCGCGATCTGAGCTTAAGCGAAGGAACACAAATTCCACGGTTGTCGCTGCCCCAGAGCAGTACATTTGTGGCAACTTCACTTTCGTACTCAAAAGGAAAGTGAATGGCATCGATACAATACCGCCCGCCATGTTGATGGCAAAGAAGAGCAAGTTTGGGATCACTGATTGCCAGAAGCACCTTTAGCAGGGTGTTGAAGTGAATGCCAAAATTGGTATAGACAGCCGCGATATTTTTGATAGGAAACTGCTTTGCCAAACGAGTAATCTCAGGCAAAGCTTCGAGGAAAAATATCGGGAGATTTTGGGGAACGAGAGTCGCCACGATCGTTCTGAACGAAGGATCGACTTTAGCGTGGCTTAGATCCAAGACAGTTTCGCGGAAGCTCTGTCGGATCAAAACTCTGCCGCCAAAGGACAACTTAAGATAATCGATAGCAAAAGTGGACCAGCCGCGAAGCAAAAAATGCAGGATGCGGAATTTTGAAAAATTGGGAAGCGTCGCGTTGCATACCAAGACATAGCGCTTCGGTAACATCGCTCGGAGTCGATGAAGAAAATGAAAGAACCGATCTCCGATGGTTTGTTTCTCTGGAGTAATCTCTACATAATCAGGTAGTGCTGGAGGGATGCCTTCAAGCCTCTCTCGGTTTGTTAAATTTATGATTTGAAGGAGCAGGAGTCGGTTGTAGGAGGCTGTCTGGAGGGATTTCTGAAACCCTGAATAATCCTGAACCAGTGTTAACTCTAAGGAGGATGAATTTACACAATATGTTTCAGGAAAAGCATGAAATGCCTGCTCCAGGTTTGTGTGACGCTCGTGGACCGCTTCAATGAAGTTGCGTAGCCAGTTTCCGAGGATCAGTCGGTAGCCGAAGACATTAAGGTTAAGTCCAAGTTCCCGATTGAGGCGCGATGCGAGAACCGGTAGCACTTCTTCGTACACTAACCGACAGGTCGTTGCTGCACGGACAATCTCATCTGCACTGTCAATGGCCGGTGGGACGCAGGTAAAACCGGTCTCTTCTTCGGCGCAACAGCTACCCAGTAATACCAATGGGTCTTGACCAAGGGCTTCCTGAATATCTGAGAGAATGAGCTGTCTGCGCATCTTAAGTTTTAAGGCTCACTTAGGACTTACCATCAAGAAAAAAACTTAAGTGCCGCAAATCAGAAATCAACTTCACATCCGGTGGAAATGGAGACGATGCCCCTTCCTTCATAACGCCTACAAAAGGAATAGAAAGGGCTGCCGCTACTTCGAAATCACTTAACGTATCACCAACAAAAATAGCCTGCTCGGGCTTTTGATCTAACTTTGCGAAAATCGTCTTGATGTTACTGATCTTGGAGCTCGGGCCACCAAATACCGAGTGAATGTAGCGGTCAATACCTCGGCCCACCACAATATTGCGGACCTCGATCTGTGGAGCGGCTGAGACGATAAAAATAGGGCATTTTTGGGGCGTAGACAAAAACTCAATTGCGCCTTGAATCCAGGGGGCAGAAATGAGCGAGCGTTCGATATCGACCTTATAACGCGTTATCAGCGATGTTAGATCGGAACCGGTGAGTTTAATATTGGCGCACTCCCAGAACCCTTGCTGGATCCGTTTGCTTCTGTCCATGCCACGGGTGCTCGCCCAGAATCGTCGGGCGTTTTCCTGTACCTCTACACTGTAGTCAGAGAAAAGATTCAGGAATGCTTGGTCCTTGATAGGTACGGAGTCGAGAATAACCCCGTCGAAGTCCAACAGAATGACTTTTGTCACAAAGCGGTCGTAATGGCGATGAGTTCTTGGACAACCTCAGAAGCTTCTGTAGGTGAGAGTCGGAGCCATGGCGCGCGGCACGTTCCAGCTCCGACTCCCTGATGTTCAAGCGCGTCATAGGCGGATACTGCTCGGCCGGCATATTTGCCCATAATAATTCGGACCTTCAATATCAGATTCTGAAGTCGTATCGCTTCTGCAATGTCCTGGCGGTCCAAAGCATCTTGGAGAGAGACCACCAGACGCGGTACGGCAAGCGCCGTACCGCTGGTAACCCCATCGGCTCCTACCATGTGGCCTTGCAAATGCACACTGGTCGCGCCGGATAGGTATATGGCCCCGGCCTGCTTGCGACGTACCGCCCCACATCGCTCCGACATCGCAGCGTAGTCTCCTTTATCTTTCATCCCTGAGACACCCGCATCCATCAACTGCTCGATAAATGGAGTGGAAGGAGAGAATCCTGTGGCATCGGCATTGTTGTAAAAAATCACAGGGATCTCGACACTCTTTGCAATCTCCCCAAAAAACGCAAGATGATTTTTGTCTCGGTAGTGGGTTGAGGCGTAGTAAAAAGGCACAACGGCCGCTACTGCATCGGCACCCTCTGATTCCGCATGCTTAGCAAGCTGAACGGATAGGGCAGTAGATGGTGTGCCCACGTTGACAATCGTTGTCATCCCAAGATTTTTTGCGTGACGCAGCGTGACGGTCGCAATAGTGAGCCTTTCGGAAACGGTCAATAGGGGAAAACTGCCATAGGAGCCCAATAGCCAGATGCCATTGATTCCCTGTTCGTGAAGGAACGAAATTACGTTTTTCGTTCCGTCTGTAAAAATCTCCCCATCTTCCTTAAAGGAAGTGACAATGGGCACGAGGATTGGGGGCCAGGAATCCATCAAAGGCTCCTAAAGAGTCGGTGGACGAGACGGTCTAACTGGGCTGAATTATACGCAATCAGCTCCTATCTAATGCCGGAATTAGATGGATTAGTTGACTACGCAATCGTAAACATCTGGTTCATCCAGTGTGCAATTGAGTGTTGACGGTGCTTCATCAGGAGCCTTACATTGCCGATGTCGAAAAATTTTGGAGACCTAATGGCGGAGAATGCACCACTCATCGGAATCGTTCCTGCGAGGGGAGGATCAAAGCGGGCGCCAGGAAAGAATACGGCGCTTTTTCGAGGTAAACCCCTGGTTGCCCATACCATCGAACAGGCAATTGAGGCGCAACGCTTTAGCGAGATTGTGCTGACGACAGACAGCGCTGAGGTTAAGAGCCTATGCGAGGGATACCCCATTTCACTCCATGATCGAAGCAGAGATCTAGCGAACGACGATGCCACGATATTGGAGGTCATCCGAGCTTTGGGTTCCGAGCGAGACTGGTCACCTGATACGGCTGTCGCGTTGTTGCAGGTCACAGCGCCATTGCGTTCAGTCGAAGACATTCTGGCCGCGTATCAACTGTTTATCAGCTCTGGAAATGATTGTGCAGTCGTCAGCGTTACCGAGAATGACTACCCGATTCAACTGACCATGAGAATCGAGAATGAGAGGCTGGTGCCTACCTTTCCGGAGGTATATAAAAATGGCTTGAGGAAGCAGAATCAGTCGGTAACTTATCGCTGGAATGATGCGGTGATGATCGACTCATTACGTAATCTCATGGACCCAAACCGGGTAAATCTTTTTGGGGAAAGCCCCATACCCTATTTGATGCCTTTAGATCGGTCTGTCGCGATTGATTACCCATTCCAGCTTGAGGTCTGCCAGGCTTTAGGAAATCGCAACCCTGATCTGGAGAAGGACCGCTAAAGGGCCGAGCTCCGCACGCTCGGCGATCATAAAGACAAAGCGCGATCGTCTATGATTTCCCGAATAACTCTGGAAGCCCGCTCGGGAGGCAGTTCTTTCTCATTAAATGCGCAGTAGTGATCTTTCTTGGTCAGATCAATAGGCCTTTCCTTGCGGTCACCGGCGAGTTCAGCGAGAACGGCATGCTCAAATGAGTCGTATGTTGGCGCGACCATGAACTGATGAAATTGTTCTCGCGGAAACCAATCGTAGTGTTCCACTTTTGCTTCACCAAAGAGCTTCGTAGTCATTACCGGCGGTTTGCCGAGGCCTATGGCCTCGAAACAAAGGGTGGACGAAACGGAGACTACTACTCGGGTATCAAAGAGACCGGCGTAGGTGCAGTCCAGGCCTCTTTTGGTGAATCGTTCGCGGTGGTACTCGGCAAAGGGGACATTGAGGAGTGCTTCATAGACGCATCGCTCTTTTCGGTACCAGGCGTCTCGATGTGGCCCCTTCGATGTAAAAGCGATACCCACCCGCAGCCCGCGCTTGACCGTTAAAGCTTGGATCCATGCCAAGGTAGTCTTTATGACGTCCACGTGCAGACGATCTTCAAATCGGGGGGAGGACCAGAACTCAGGGCGAAACTGAGAGATAAAAAGGACGTCGACAGGATTGCTTTTTACATTGGCCAAAAGAGTTTGACGGGCTTCGTAGGCGAGTCCCAGTCGTACGGAACCAATAGCGATCGCGGTGTTTGCGGTGGCTCGAGCGGCGTTGATATCCCGAAGAGAGAAGCCCAGAAAAACGTCATAGCGCTTTCGGGCAATCGTGTCTGTTGTGCGCAGGCCGTTTTGAATCGTGATCACCCGAAGCGATGTGACCTGATCAAGACCCTTGTCCCAACTACAGTTATCAATAAACGTGATCAGGAGGCGGGCATGCACTGAATGCGCCACTGAAAGAACGTACAGACCCAGCATGTTTACTCTTCGCCCCAGAACCCACGGCAGATGAGCTAAGAAATACGAGAGAATTCGTCCGTTGAGATATCTCTCTTCGTCCCGAACCGGCAGCACCCAATAGCGAATATCGTCTGGAATAAGTTCCGCGATTACGCCGGCCCCTGTTTGATCGACGATAATGATCGGTGGGTGATCCAGATCGCCAGATAGCCATTTAAGCCTGGGGAGAACGCGAAGGAAATCCCAGCACCGTCGTGCCAATCGAAGCGCGTCAGACCGCAATGTCATTCCTTTGCCTTCATGACGCAGGAGGGGAATATACAAACACGTCGCGATTGGACCAAATTAGCGTGAACCTACGATCTTCAAG
>MDTB01004792.1_pt1 | contig 13040 bp, 12 predicted proteins | sample 811161 | NCBI WGS metagenome assembly MDTB01 (sample SAMN05326650, study PRJNA326480) | marine metagenome | isolation source: seawater | place: Mediterranean Sea | collected 2009 | reverse complement strand
CATGTGAAATCGTTATGCTAACGTTTAAAAAAAAATGTATGAAATCTGTATTTTAACTAATTTTAATAATGGGAGACAGTTTCGGTAAAATATTTCGTATTACCACATGGGGAGAGTCTCACGGTGGAGGAGTAGGAGTAGTAATTGACGGCTGTCCATCTGGTTTACCACTAAATGAGGAGGATTTTCAGTATGAACTAGACAGAAGAAAGCCAGGTCAAAGTAAAATTACAACTCAACGCAAGGAAAGTGATATTGCAAAAATTATGTCTGGAGTCTTTGAGGGACTAACTACAGGCGCATCAATTTCAGTTATGGTGTCTAATCAAGACGCAAAACCTCATGCGTATGATCACCTTAAGGGATTATATCGGCCAAGCCATGCAGATTTCACCTACGAAAAAAAATATGGTTTACGAGACTGGAGGGGTGGTGGCCGAGCAAGTGCTCGTGAAACTGTTGGAAGAGTTGCAGCAGGTACAATAGCAAAAAAACTTTTACTTCATTGGGGAAATATTCAAACAATTGCTTGGGTAGAACAAATCCATAATATTAAATCTTCAGTGGACAAAAAAACAGTCAAAGTTAAGCAGATTGAAGCCAGTATTGTTCGCTGTCCAGATTCAGAAGCTTCAGACACAATGATAGAGCGAATTCATCAAGCCCGAAAATCAGGAGACAGTGTAGGTGGTATTATCCGGGCGGTAGTTAGAAATGTTCCTGCAGGATTAGGTGAACCAGTATTTGACAAGCTGACAGCTGATCTTGCAAAGGGATTGATGTCACTACCTGCAACTCGAGGAGTGGAGTTTGGTCTTGGTTTTAATTCGGTCATGCTCAAAGGATCAGAGCATAATGACCCTTTTGTGATCCGCAAAGGCGTTATACGAACCAAGGGGAATCGTTCTGGAGGTATTCAGGGTGGTATCTCTAATGGAGAAGACATAGATTTGAGGGTTATATTCAAACCAACTGCCACAATAAACTATGAACAGGATACTGTTACTCGAGAAGGTAAAAAAACAAAACTTAAAGCCAAAGGAAGGCATGATCCGTGTGTTTTACCTAGAGCAGTTCCAATGGTAGAGGCCATGATTAATCTTGTATTAACTGATCATTATTTACGTCAGCTGAAAAACTCTCTTTAAATACATTTTTTAAATAAATTCATCATTTTTATAAGCAATTGAAATTGGTTTTAATTTTGCAAAATATATTTGGAGTACAGAACAAGGAAAATTTTGCAGTGCAAAAGTTAAAATTATGTCTCTCAAAATCAAAGCAAAGAAAGTTAGATCAAAAACAATACGTCCAGCCAGATCAAGTCGAATCAATTCTGTATTGGCCAATTCTTCAAATAGTTTCCTTACCCCTGGCTCAGTTGCGATCCTAGGAGTTCTTCTATTTATAGCATTTGTTGTCGCACAAATTATTTTCATCATTTGATATTTATAAATCCTTTCAAATTACTTCATTTTATTCGGGATTCAATAATTTCCTCATTTATACTTTGTGCAAGATCTTTTAAAGAATTTTCTAGTTTCTCGCAAAATTCTTGTACTTCTTCTGAAGAAAGATCTTTTGGTACAAGAAAAGGTTCGCCATAGGATTCAACAATATTTGTAAAAGGTTTTGGAATTTTGTGTCTGTCCCAGCTTTTTAGTCTCCATTGCGAAACTGCTTCATAATGCCAAGGGATTATAGGGATACCTGAATATTTGGCAAGCAGAATTACTCCTGATTGAATTTTCTCTGGTGGACCAAGAGGCCCATCTGGAGTAATTGCAACTGAAGTTTTTTGCTTAAGCAATTTAATTAGCTGCTTCAAGGCAGGTATACCTCCTCTTGAAGTTGATCCCCTCACAGCCCTATAACCAAATTTGGTAAAAACATCAAATATAGCATCTCCATCATCACTGCTGCTGATTAATGCAGTTAAATCATGATTTTGCAAAAGCCAAATACTGAAAAAAATATTTTTGTGCCAGGTTGCAACAATAACGCTTCCGTATTCTTTAATATTATCTTTTAGAACTTTCTTATTAATTTGTTTTAATCTTGTAGTGTAACCTATAATTAGAATCAGCAAAGTTAGAATTTTAGTAATAAACCAGCGTTGGAATTTTTTCTTCCATAATGATAATGACGCTTTCATAAAAAAAGTAGAATTATTTAGTTGAATGAATATGCAAGCATATTTAAAATGTTATTTTATCATGAACTACATAAGTTAGACAAATCACTTACAGTAAAACTGTTGTGTGTTTAACTTTTTTTTCAATGCTAATTTTTTAATGTCAACATTCAGAATTAAAAGTTTTGCTATTTAAAAAGAAATCTACAGAAATACATCTTCATGAAGTTTTGCGAAAAGATTGGGAAAATGTTCTTGACGCGCTTTTTAGGAACATCATCGCAAATAGCGTTAATGGCATAGGAATAATTTGTAATACCAGTCGTGAGCATTCGGCAGACGGAGAAGGGATTGTTCAAGAAGAGCTTATATACCATATTAAGCAAAAGCGCGCTGATGAAGTAATGATAAAACTAAAAAAAATTGACTATAATCATTTTAAGAAAATCTTTGCAAATTTTTCAGAGGGGAAGCAAAAAGGGTTGGATTTTTATCGTATAAAAAATATTCTTATCAATGAAATCATGGTATATCCACTACTTCAGAGAAATGAAAAATATGGACTCCTAATATTTGATTACCCAATTGATGTTGAAAAAACAAACAAAATGCTAAAAATAATTAATGGTGTATTAAAAAATCCTGAAATTCCTTTAAAACCCCAATCTGAAATATCTGGTGATGAATAAATTTGTGAAATTTTTACAACAAAATATAAATTTAAATTAGTTTCTCATATTATCTACAAATTTTTTTAAATAATTTCTACATAAAAACATCGATTAAATCCAGCCTGAATAAACTTTATTTCAAATAATGAATCTAACTTTTTTCCTGTAATTTGTTCAAATGCATTTTCACTCAATTGGCTACGTAATGGGGACTTTGCTACTAGTAACTAGCATTGCCCTGCTACTACCAATCATTACTTCAATTATTTTTCAAGAAGACGACCTCTTTGCCTTAATTGTAACAGCAACGGCAACTTTTGCAGTTGGACTACCACTATGGAGGTTTTCGTCAGATAATTACAAATTGAATTCCAAGGATGCCGTAGTGATTGCTGTCTTTGGCTGGGTTTTTATCTCAGCTATATCCACGATACCGTTTGTTATTCAAGGATCAATCCCCTCCTTCACTGACGCATTCTTCGAAATGATGTCTGGATATACTACTACCGGAGCAACAATTCTGAAAGATATTGAATCAGTACCTCACGGACTTTTATTGTGGAGAAGTGAAACTCATCTTTTGGGTGGAATGGGATTTCTTACTTTAACTTTAATTTTCTTGCCTCATGGAATAGAGGGAGTAAGAATTTTTCGAGCAGAGTCAAGCCCCGGACAGGTGATCACAAAAGAAAAGTTTCTACCCAGAAACCGTGACGCTATAATTTGGCTCTGGAGTATTTACATGGGATTAAATCTGATACAAATTTTATTGCTTTGGGCTGGAGGTATGCCATTTTTTGATTCAATTTGTCATGCCTTTAGCACAATTGCGACTGCAGGTTTTTCTCCAAAAAATTCAAGTATTGGATACTATGGGAGCTCATATTTCGATTGGTTAACTATGATTTTTATGTTCCTCGGAGGAATGGGATTCATGCTTTTTTATCTAATGTTGAAAAATGAATGGAAGCTGGTTCAAATTAATACCGAATTACGCTGGTATACAACAATAGTTTTTTTATTATGCTTCATAACTACCTTGATTTTGTATATCAATGGGACTTATGAGAATTTCTCTGATTCTTTGAGATATGCATCCTTTCAGGTAGTTTCATTGTTGACTACAACAGGTTTTTCAACTGCAGATTATGAAATTTGGCCTCAATCAGTGCAAATGTTACTTTATATGGCATGTTTCATAGGTGCATGTGCAGGTTCAACTACCAGTGGTATAAAAATTGTGCATTTTATAATAATCTGGAAATACATTCTTACAACAATCAAGAAAATGTTCTACCAACCACGTACAATACTACCAATTCATCTAAATCAGCGAGCTATTGACCCTTTTGCAGTTAACCTATCTATCTGTTATGTATTAGCTAATGTATTTATTATTCTGGTTGGCAGCTTCTTTATGATTCTCCTTGAATCTATGGATTTACAGACTGGAATCAGCTGTGTTATATCAGCTCTCATGAATATTGGGCCAGGATTCGGTGATGTTGGTCCTGCAGACAATTTTGCTCAAATCTCAGCTACAGGTAAATGGTTCTTAGCCTGGTTAATGTTAATAGGAAGATTAGAAATGTTTACTGCTCTCGTTTTACTTTTTCCTTCTTTCTGGAAAAAATAATCTCAATCGGAAAAGGCTGATCTAAAAAATTAGGAAAAACGCATCTTTAATGCATTATTTTTTTATCCTTTAATAAAAATAATAATTATTATCCAGAAAAATTACTTTTCAAATTAATTACCTTTTCCCCACATCACTTCTAACTTCCTCTCTCGAGCTAATTTTTTTATGAATAGACAGTTTTTTTTATGGATCGTTATTACTCTTTCTTTAGTAAGATAACCGAGTATGCTCTGATTTTTGGAAGGAGAGCAACATTTTGCAATTCTTGTCGACACGTTTTCCAATCCATCCACTATTATTAAGCTTTTCTTATCAGCTGCAAATAATTTTTCAATGTTTGCTCCACTTTCTGACTCAGCCTCCGATTCTTTTGCCAGATTAAAACTGGACTGCTCAGTACTTAAATCATCTGAGAACCATCTACGAATTTCCTCAATGTGAATGGAGCCCTCTCCTATGCAGAAGAGAATGTGCTCAAATTCCTGATTTTTTTTCAATCGAGACTCCCGCTGCATTCTTCCCTCTTTAATTAGCCTATTCAAGTTTAAGCCGTGAGTTCGGAATTCTTTCTCCAGCATTTCCATACCTTCTTTTTTTTTCAATTCACGTACCTTCTCATGTAAGGCATGTTTAATTTTGTTTCTGGCGTGACGCGTCTTGACAAATTCAAGCCACTCTTTTCGTGGCTCCTGCCTTGATGATGTTATAATCTCTACCTCGTCACCATTTTTCAAAAAACTATCCAGACTAGTAATAATCCCATTAGCCTTTGCAGCGATTGTTCGATTTCCAACTTCAGTATGAATTGCATAGGCATAATCTAAAGGAGAAGCGGATTGAGGAAGTTCAATTATTTCTCTAGCAGGAGTAATAACATATATCTTGTCACTATATAGATTTAATATGGGATTCAATTTACCTCTACCATCTGAATTTATTTTTGCTAAAAATGATTCGGCAAATTTTTCAACTTTTTTTTCATCATACTTGTTTCTTTTTTCCTTATATAACCAATGCGCAGCCACTCCATATTCTGCAATATGATGCATTTCATAAGTCCTGATTTGTATTTCTATAGATCTTGGTTCCATCGATGGTTCATAATTCTCTTCCATGACCGTAGTGTGAAGCGACTGATATCCGTTAGGTTTGGGATTAGAAATATAATCTTTAAATCTATTTTTTACAGGATTCCAGTTTTCGTGAATAAAACTTAAAGCTGCGTAACATTGATCAACATTCTTTACTAAAACTCGGAAAGCAATTAAATCCTTAATGCGTTCAAAATCATTTTCAACGCGGTCCAATTTTTGAAAAATAGAGTAAAAGCGTTTATAACGACCTTGAACCTCATGAAAAATCTCAGCCTTATTCAATATTTTTTGAATATTATTCGAAATTCTTTCAACACTTTCCGAACGTTCAGAACGTTTCAGAGCAATTTTTTTCTTTAAAATCTGATAATTTTCATATTCAAGATTACGAAATGCATGGTCTTCAAGCTCTGACTTAATCCAAAATATTCCTAATCTCCCAGCCAAAGGAGCATATATGTTAAGTGCAGTCCATGCTTTTTCCTCCTGTTCATCTGGAGAAAGTGACATCATATTTTCCAGTTTTTGTATCTGTAACACTAAGAACACAGTCAACAACTGTACATCAGTCAATACTGTTAATAACATTCGAATAGACAGTTCTGCCTGTAATTCTATTTTAGGACTAAATGGGATGCAATTTACCTTAAGTAGCCTCTGGAAAAGATGAATTGATTCCGCAACCATTTTTCTAGAGCTACCCTTATTTATATCATTGATATCAGCTGGGATGTCTTCTTCTTTTTCGTATAGCATAAAGAGAAATAGAGCCATTATGGTAGGAGTACTTAAAGAAAAAAAATTAAGCTTTTTTAAAAAAGTATTTACATAATCTAAATCATTTTGTTTTGAAAACCAGATTTGAAAAATCTTGATGGACTCAGGAGTTGACAAAAATATTTTCCTAAAGTCAGAGATGCTTGATTCATCATCAGAGTATTCAGTACCAATAAAATTTGGTAATATTCCGTGGGAATTTTCTGTCCCTTTAAGATCATTCATCTTAATCAAGTGGCAGGAATTGTAATACTCCTTTTGCAAAAAAATAAGAGTAAAGTTTAGCATCAAATTTAACACCTTGACTAAGCTCATGACTTAAAAATTCCGAAATTTCAAATACTGATTTCTCAAATACTGTAATAAATTCTCCAGGCTCATTTTGAGCAACTGGTCTTTTATTCTCAGGTAGATTTTCGTCTACCCTCATATGCACAAATGACACTGATTCTGAAAGAATCCCTGGAGATGGGTATAACCTTGGACTAATCATTTTAACTTCTCCAATATAACCTGTTTCTTCAGACAGTTCTCGAATCGCTGTTTGTTCAAAAGTTTCTCCACTATCAACAAGCCCAGCTGGAAATTCTAAAATATATGCATTAATAGGAGGTCTAAATTGACGAATAACTATGTAACGTTCTGAAGGTTCCATCTTAGCTATAATAATGACTGCCTCAGCATTGTTCTTTCTATGTAACCCTTCCCATTTGCGTATTTGTTTTTTTTCATCTTCGTAGCTTAATTCTACGAGGTTTGACCAACTTCCTTCGTAAAGTAAATGCTCTTTATGCACACTACTTACCCCCAATTTTATAGTTTTTTTTGATTTTAAATATTTCATTCAGTTTCAATTTAGAAAGTTTGGAAACAGCAATAAATGGCCTACTAGTAAATAAGCAATTAATTTTTTTAAAGATAGCTGATTTTCAGACAATCACAATTCATTTTTTATAAGTTTTTGCGTTGTCATTTATCATATTACTGCCATATTATTCAGCCCATACGCATTAATTAATATGCTTCAAATTTTCAAAACCACATTTTTTATGAAAAGTATTCGTTTGATTTGGGTTGGCAAAACTCAGGAACCATATTTGAGAAGTGGTATCAATGCATATATGAATAAGCTCTCCCACTATATAAAAATTGATTCAGATGAAATCAAGCCAGCGCAATATAACTCTGGAAACTTAAAAAAGTGGCGCCGACTTGAAACTGAAAATATGATGAAAAAATTAGATGCTTCTGAATTTAACATTTTCTTGGATCAAAAAGGTGAAAGGCAGACCTCAAGAGATTTAGCAAAATGTTTTGAAAAGCAACTTTTAAATGGAACATACAGAGCTAATTTTTTTATAGGAGGTGCATATGGTATAGAAAAATCTATGCTCCCTTCAGGAACAAAATTTCTAAGTCTCTCTGAAATGACTTTTACACATCAAATGGTGAGGTTATTCTTATTGGAACAAATTTATCGAGCATTCACAATAATTCGTGGACAACCATACCACAATTTTTGATCTGTAATTTTTTAATAGTTTAAACAACAATATGAAAAGATTAATATTAATTGCATTTGCATTGCTGCTTCTAGGAAGTATGGGCTATTTTGCAATGCAAAACAGTCATAGTGTTTCCCTTAATTTATTTGGGAACTTTTCAATACAGTTATCCGTATGGATGGTTATTGCAGGATCCTTTGTTACAGGTTGGGTGATAACAGAGATTTGGCACTTCATTTCTCATCCACAAAGATTTGTTCAAAACTTCCTTGGAAAATTTTCACGCTATAAAAACAATAAAAAACTTCAGTTAACCCAAGATTTTGAAAAGGCATCATTATTACGTGATCCTAAACAATTGAGAAAATACTTCAGCAAACTGGACAACAAGGAAACACCATTGTCAGTTAGAGTACAATATCTTGAATTGTTACGTTACGAAAATAATGCTGAAGAAATGCTTAATAGTTTCGCCGAACTGAGTAATAAATTTCAGGGTAATTTACAGGTTTTATTGCCTTATTTAAATCTGGTTTGTGAATTGAAAGAATTTGATCTTGCTGAGAGATTAAGTCATGAGATTCTCAGGATTAATCCAGGACATCCTGATGCATTGGCCGGTTTGCGTCAGGTTCATATTGTCAAACAAAACTGGGTTGGTTGCATTGAGCAAGAAAAAGAACTACTTAAAAATTATGGTGGAAGTTTAATCACTTATAATGTTTCTAAGGAACATGAAGATCATATTCAAAAAGCAATTCGTCAAGATCCAAAATTCATGAAGAATTGGTCTTTCCGTTACCTTTCTCAAAAAAGAGATAGAAAAAATGACAAACATTTTGAGGCTATAGGCGAAGCTAATCAATTACAAAATTCAGGTATGTTTTTAGATGCAACTAAAGTACTAAAAAAATCTTTTGAAATCACCGCCAATCCGGAATTACTAGAAACCATGGAAGTTGTTTACCGACAAAGTGGCGCTGAAGAACAAATTTTGGAAATCATAGGCGGTATTCACAAATCACGACAACGTACTGTTCCTGCTTCGCTTCTTTATGCAAAATTGCTTTATCAGAAAAATCAACTGGACACAGCATTAAAGGTGTTAGGTCAAGTAAACATACCTTCAATTACAAATAAGAGTCAAAAAACATTCTTTGGGAATAATGAAAATGGTTATAAGCTGAATGATAAATGGAATGAGCTGAATTACACAATTCGATTTTTAATTGCAATCAGACAAGAACGCTCAGAGGATGCATTAAATGAAGCAAAAAATCTCCTGCGGGAAGAAGAAATACTGAATTAACCTTCATATGAAAGTAATCGAGACAGATGGAATTGTACTTAAGACAATGGATTTTAAGGAAAATGACAGTATCTTGACCTTCCTGACCCCTGAAGCAGGTAAAATTTCAGGAGTTTTACATGGAGGAAAAAGTGCCCGCTCAGGAAATTCTGCAAAAAAAGAACTGTTTGTAACAAATCATCTTGAGTTTAGTATTAAAACAGGTACTGAACTAGTCAGAATTCGAAAATGTGACTTACTTTTAAGTCATGCACAAATTCGTCAAAACTATTCGAAATTTCTCCATGCCAGTTATCTTTCAGAATTACTGCTTTTTTGTGAAATTCCAGTAGTTGAATCTGCAGATTATTTTAACTTACTTAAACAGACCATATCTAAACTTTCGGAATTTGATAATAGTGCGGAAATAAAACTTAATTTTGAAATGCAATTGCTCAAACTACTTGGCATTTCACCAAGTTTGACATCATGCATAATTTGTGAGAATTTTTTATGGACTAGAAATGCAGGTAAATTGATGTCAACTGTATATTCGATACCATACCAGTTAGATCCAATTCAGGGCGGTATTCGCTGCCCAAACTGTTGTATAAATAGTATTTATACTGCTGCTTTGAATCCGGGGAGTCTGTCATTTCTTCATTATAGCCAGTCTGGAAGAAATAATGGATTTAAAATAAAACCAACACAAAATAATTTAAAAGAGTTGGATCAGGCATTAAATTTATATTTTAGTTACTTTTTTGGAAGAAAACTAAAATCTTATTCACTATTGAAGGAGGACTCATGGAAAAATTAGATTCAGCCATCCTTGGTGGCGGTTGTTTTTGGTGTTTAGAAGCAGTTTATAAAGGACTGGATGGTGTAAAATCTGTCCTTTCGGGCTATGCAGGAGGGAATGTAGAAAATCCTACTTATGAGCAAGTTTGTAGTGGTGAAACCAATCATGCTGAAGTAGTTCAAATAATTTTTGATTTAAATAAAACAAGTTTAGAGGAATTATTGAAATGGTTTTGGAGATGTCATGACCCTACCACTCTTAATCGTCAGGGTGCCGATGTTGGCACACAATACCGTTCTGTAATTTATTATGAAAATGAGCATCAAAAATCTATAGCTCAAAATTCAAAAAAAGATGCAGATTCTTCTGGTATCTTTGAAAATCCAATAGTTACAGAAATACATGAACTTGATGTATTTTATCCTGCAGAAGATTACCACCATGACTATTATAAAAAAAATCCTGATGCAGGTTATTGTACCTACATCATTCGCCCTAAGCTTGAAAAATTAAACCTGAAGTAATTAATTATTAAAAATAAAATTGAGTACTACTCCTTCTGTTTATAGAGGAGTAATCATCAAATTTGTGAACTACTTTAATGATTGATTCATCTGAGAGTTCAGCAATGAACCGAGAACGCTGACTGGTACCCTTGAAATAACTTGAAGATATAAGAGGTGCACTGAGAAGTAAATGACGTCTAGCTCTTGTCATCGCAACATAAAACAGTCTCCGTTCTTCTTCAATTTGCTCCTCTGTCTCCAAACTTCTTTGATGAGGGAACAATCCTTCTGTGAGGCCTACAACAATTACTAAATCCCATTCCAATCCCTTGGCCTGATGAATAGTAGTCAATGTAAGTGCTTCCTGATTTGCATCTTGGTCAGATTCAAAACCAGTCAAGATGCTTGAACCAACCAATGATAACTCGTTCAAAAAGGTTTCCAATTTGTCATAATTATTTGCAAATTCTTCCAGATAACGAATATCTGTTTCACGTTGCAAGGCATTTTCAAAACTGCTGAAAAGAAAATCCTTATAAAAGTTTTGATAGATAATTCTAATCATATCTGAAGGAGATACATTGCCTTCGAGCATTTTCTGAAAACACTCTTGCAAAACATTCCAGTTGTTGAATGCCTTATTAGGTATTAATTTGTTAAGAGATTCATTCCCTTTTGTAAGTTTGACTGCCTGTTGATCCAGAAAAACAGAGAAAATCTTATAAGCAGTATTATTACCTATACCAGGAAGCAGACGCAGTAAACGCATCCATGAAATTTCATCTAAAGGATTAAAAAGAACTTTCAGAAATGCCGTTAAGTCTTTTATGTGAGCTTGTTCAAAAAACTTAACTCCTGAATGAATAACAAAAGGAATTCCTGCATGAGTAAGTTTCACTTGAAGAACTGCTGATTGTACATGGTTTCTGTATAGCACACTCATTTCATTCAAGGGGATCTCTTGATCTCTATAGCCTATAATACTTTTTAATACTAGCTCAGCTTCATCATCAGAAGACCAGACATGATGTACTATTGGTTTTTCTCCTAACGGCAGCGAACTAAAGAGGTTTTTTTCAAACTGACGTGTATTATAATTTATGCTTTGATTTGCTGCTTCTAATATTTCTGGTGAACTTCGATAATTTTCTTCCATGAAGTATGTTACAGCATTATATTTTTCTGGAAACTCTAGCATGTTTCCGTAATCAGCTCCACGCCAACTGTAAATCGATTGAGCATCATCTCCAACGACCATTAAATTATTTTGTTCACGGGATAGTGACAATAAAATCTCAGCTTGCACCTTATTTGTGTCCTGATACTCATCCACGAGAATATACTCAATTTGACTGCAAAGAGGAAGTTCATCTCTATGAACCAAAAGCAATTCCAGCCAGTTTTCCAAAAGATCATCAAAATCCATAACCTGTCCGCGTTTTTTTTTCTTCCGGTATGTGACTAGGACTTTAATCAATGTTTCAAGGAATTCTTCAAAATGAGGATAATAAGAATAAATAAGCTGATCTAAATTGAAATTACGTTTATGATATGGTATTGATGAAATCATATCACGACTGCCATTACGATTAAATGCCAGAGAAAATAAATTTTGCAAAACTGCAGCTTTAGGAAAAAATTTTCCAGGTTTACCTATTGTTTCTGCGATTGCTGCTTTGATCATGTCTTTTGAGTCAGATGAATCCAAGATACTGAAATTATTTTCATATTCTAGTAGTTTTGCATGCTGTCTTAAAAAACGGTTGCCTACACTGTGAAAAGTTCCGTGTACTATTTTATTTTGATCTGTAGAATTATCTATTGTTCTTCCTACTCTATGTATCATTTCGTCTGCTGCTTTGTTTGTAAAGGTAAGAAGAAGAATTGAAGATGCTGGAATTCCTGAATGGATAAGCTGTGCTACTCGATGAGTAATAACTCGGGTTTTACCACTACCTGCACCAGCAATTACTAATGCTGGACCTTTTTTATGAGCAACAATTTTTTTCTGTGCTTTGTTTAAAATTTCATTCGAATGATAGGTCATTGTGTCATTAGGCAGATTAATTTTTGAAAACTGTAACTAAATACATTAAATTTTAGCTAAAATATAAAAGAACAATCAAAATAATTTATATGTTTGTAGAAGAATTTAAACAATTGTTTTTACCATTACTTGAAAAGGTTAACTTAATTTTCAGCAGAATATTTTACAATGGTTTGCCAATTTCAAATGAAATGACAATCTTTATTTTCGCAGTAAGTATTACACTGCTTATTATATTTATTTTTTCTGCTTGGCTTTTGCTTGGCCGCATAACACAGAATGAAAAAGAACTTGATAAAATATCTCATAAAGTTAAAAAGAAGCGCCTCCAAAAAATAAAGAAAGACCGTGACAAAGAACATGATTTGAAGCTTAAAGAGGAAAAAAAGCTTCAGGAAACTAAACAAGCCTCCATGCTTGAAAAAGTTGAACAACGTGAGAAAATTATACAAGACCAAATTGCATCTTTGGGTGAAAAAAAACAAAGTATTCAGGTTTTAAAGCGAAATTTACCTGATGATCAAAAACCTTCTGAAAAGCTAGTTCAACCAGATTCTTTACTTGACCGTGTTCGCTT
>MDTB01190497.1_pt1 | contig 13041 bp, 8 predicted proteins | sample 811161 | NCBI WGS metagenome assembly MDTB01 (sample SAMN05326650, study PRJNA326480) | marine metagenome | isolation source: seawater | place: Mediterranean Sea | collected 2009 | reverse complement strand
TCTTTCGCCGACGTTGGTGCTACTTATTGCCAGAATGATTGCAAATTCGTGAGCGATTAGATGGATTAGGGATTATTATTTGAACTGAGGGCAGTTGTATTGTAACTTGGCAATTGAGTGTTCAATCTAGTAAGTTTCTATGCTGAGTAGATATTTTGTGTGAAGGAGAGAGTGAGCGGGGGTTGGTAGGGTGAATTTTTTGCTACGCCTGAGCTACGCCTACGCCTGGAAAATGGGGAAGCGATTGTTTGCTAAAGTATTGATATTGCTGGTGGGCTGACAGGGACTCGAACCCTGGACCACCTGATTAAAAGTTGGAGGTACACCCCTAAACACAACACAATCATTGCATCCCACCACAGTTAAAACCTACCTTTGAACGTCTTTGTTGATTGTAGTTTATTGTCGAAATAGGGCCATTTGTTGAGTCTATGTGCGCCCAAATTGCGCCCAGAATCAGTGGTAATATGTCTCCTGATTGCACCCAGATTACTCCAAGGAACATCTGATTGCCCAATAAGTATTCATTTTGCTGGGTTAATTACTATTTGTACATCTAATTTAAATTCAGAAGATTTTTTCTATTGTCTTTGATTTGCTGTTTGCATTGGATTGTCGTAGTCAGGTTTTATCTACTGTTTAATGAAGAAAACAATGGCAACCATCACAGAACGAACTCGCAAGAATGGGCGCAAGATCTTTTTAAAATCGAAACTAAATATACATATAAAATTCAGGGGAATTAGCAGATGAAGCCAAATTTATTGATTGCCACTTACATTGAGAAAAAGTACATAGATTTAATAAAAGCAAAATTTCCTAATATTGAAATAATTTATAGAATAGATTTAATTGATAAACCAAGGTATCAGAGTGATCACGATGGATATCCTAATCACTATGACTCATTTGCACAAAAAGACTGGTTAAATTTCATTGAAAGAGCTGACATAATTTTTGGCTTTGATAAGAATTTAGATCCGAACTTGGATTTACATGCTAAAAAAGTAAAGTGGATCCAGGCTACCAGTTCTGGTATTGGAGAATATTTAAGAAAGAACCAATATCTAATTAAAATGCCAAATACAAAATTCACGAGTGCAAAAGGTGTACATGCTAAGCCACTCGCTGAATTCTGTATTATGGTAATTTTAATGTGGTCTAAAAAGTACTTCCAAACGGAACTACTGAAATCAAAAAAAATTTGGCAACGTTTTTCAACGAATGATATTTCGAATCAAATTGTTGGTATCGTTGGTGTAGGTGCAATTGGTAGTGAAATAGCTAAATATTGTAAGTATTTTAATATGAATGTTTTCGGTATCAAAAATAAAAAAGTATCAAATGAAACAACGATATATATTGATAAATTTTTTGATAAAATTGATTTGCTAGAAATGGCTAAACTCGTGGACTACCTTATATTGGTAGCACCGCAAACAAGCGAAACAAACGAAATAGTTAATTCTAAAATTTTTGATGTAATGAAGACTAGTTCTTACATAATAAATATTGGGAGAGGTTCATTAATAAACGAAAATCATCTCATACGTGCAATTGAGAATAATGATATATCTGGAGCTGCGCTTGATGTATTCGCAAAAGAACCTTTACCTCCTGACAGTAAATTATGGACCTTAGAAAATTTGATATTATTTCCACATTCAGCAAGTACTACTTACGATGAAAATGAACGAATTGTTAATCTTTTTTGTAAAAATATTGAATTATTTTTGAATAATAAACCTTTAATTAACCAATTCAATAAAGAATCTTTATACTAAAATTTCATATATCAAACTCCACTACAAATAAAGATCAGAATTATAAATAGGGCTATAGTAAAAAATTTGAATCTATATGAAGTTCCCTTATCACTTAAAATAAAAAATGAATAGTTTGGGGGTTCGTTTTGATACCAAGAAAGAATTTTGTTACCAACAGTCTTTTCTTGTAGACCTCAAGTTGTCATATTTTGAGTTTACTTGTGTTAAGTATCTGCCCAAATTGTGATTAGTTCAAAATTAAAAACGTTAATTGTGTATATTCAAACGAACTGGAAATACCACTTTACTGTAAATTCTAAAAAAAATTAATTATATAAACTGCTATTGCATGATGAAGCTTGATTTATTTAATTTCAAGCAGAGAACAATTTTCAATTGGTAGAGTAGATTAAAGATGATTGAAATTTCACAAATTTACTAAGATTCAGAGGAAAATTTGAAAAAAGACAAAAAACTTCTCATCTAGATTTGTATTACAAGTTAGTTTATATAAAAATGATTGAAATTCTTTTACAGATTTTGTTTTATTAACCCAACTATCCTATAATCATTATTCAAGAATGTGAAAAAAAGGTATTTAGTTGATAAGTCATGAACTAATTCACTGCCACATAATGACCCGGCTCTAATTCGATCATTTCAGAAGGAGCAGAGTTAAAATCAATAGGCTTTATTTGCGAAGGAACCTCCTCGAAAGTTATTTTTTCACGTTCTTTTTTAATTGTAGGATCTGGGATAGGTACAGAATTCAATAACTTTATTGTATAAGAGTGTTTGGGATTCTCGAAGACTTGAGCCCGAGTACCAATTTCTACTATCTTGCCCAAATACATGATGGCTACAGTATGGCTTATTCTTTCAACAACTGCCATATCATGACTGATGAAAAGATAAGAAATCCCATATTCATCTTGTAAATCCATCAATAAATTAATTATTTGTGCTTGAACTGTGACGTCGAGAGAAGAGATAGCTTCATCGGCGATGATTAAAGCGGGTTTGGGCCCTAATGCTCTTGCGATACAAATACGTTGTCTCTGTCCGCCCGAAAATTCATGAGGAAATCTTTTGCCGTGATCAGGAAGTAAACCCACACGTGTAAGAAGTTCATCCACCCTGTCAGCTACTTCGTTTCTTTTACAAATTTTATGAGTCCGGAGCGGTTCTGCAATAGCATTAGCAATAGTCATTCTTGGATCTAAGCTAGAGAAAGGATCTTGAAAAACCATCTGCATGTTGGCACGGACAGATAACATTTCTTTGTTAGAAGCATTTAGAACATCTACTCCTTTAAAAACTATCTTACCTGATTTTGGTTGAATTAATTTCAGGATTGATCTCGCAACAGTTGATTTGCCGCATCCTGATTCACCTACAAGCGAAAAAGTTTGTGAACTATAAATATTAAAACTTACATCATCTACAGCGGGTATGACATGTGTAGTATTTCCTAAAATACCCGAAGTAATATCAAAGTAGGTGATTAAGTTTTCAACTTTCAGTAAAGGAGAGGTCAAGGAGAATGAGTAAAAATATGTTGTATAAACCTAGATAAGATCAAATTTTTCAGGTTCACCTTTGCCACGCATGGAACCCAATCTAGGGACACTGTTAATAAGCTTTCTAGTATAGGCATTTTTGGGCAACTGAAATATTTCAGAAGTTCTCCCATACTCAATAATTTTGCCTTGGTACATAACGGCAACTCTGTCAGAAATTTCCGCGACAATTCCCATGTCATGTGTTATAAAAAGCACAGACATTTCAGTCTCCTCCTGCAAGTCCTTAATTAAATTTAGGATCTGTTTCTGTATTGTAACGTCAAGCGCAGTAGTTGGCTCATCTGCTATCAACAATTGGGGCTTGCAGGAAAGTGCCATGGCAATCATTACACGTTGTCTCATACCTCCAGAAAATTGGTGCGGATATAAATTGTATTGCTTTTCAGGTTCAGGAATTCGTACTTTCTTCAACATCTCAAAAGTCTTGAGCTTGGATTCAGCGTGACTAAGCTTTTGATGTTCGACAAAGACCTCAGAGATTTGGGTTCCCACAGATAAAGATGGATTCAGAGAGGTCATGGGTTCTTGAAAAATCATTGAAATTTCATTACCACGCACTTGCTGCATTACTTTATTGTCGGCAGAAGACAAATCATAACGTGTTTCATCATCAGGTGAAAAAAATATTTCTCCAGAACTTATGTATCCATTTGATAGTTCATTAAGTCTAAGAAGTGAAAGTGCAGTTACGGACTTCCCAGAACCTGATTCCCCTACGAGTGCAAGTATTTCATTTTTTTGGATGGAGAATGAGATATTTTCAACGGCAGATATGACAAAATCTCTGGTGTAAAACTTAACACTTAAGTTTGTAACATCAATGAGCGATTTGTGATCTATAGAAACCATTCAAAAATCATTATCTAAAGTATGATTTTAATCTATTTAATCCGCTTTTTAAAACTTCTAAATCTTGCATAAACGAACCTCTAAGGTATTTATCCTCAACAGAGTTTATAATGAGTTGGTGACCACTTCTTAAATCTTTCGAGACTTGAGGAGCGGATTTTTGGCATTCGCCTATGTCGAAACAAACATAATATGCCCCTTGTGGAATACCATAAGGTAAATTCAGCTGTTCAAGAAAATCAATCCAGAGTTGCCTAGCAGCAGTTACATTTCTCATTTCAATCTCAAACCATTCTCTGCCTAAACTTAGTGCTTCAATTGATGCGTACTGAGCATTTACAGGAGCACAAATGTTCATTGCATGGTGGAATGGGGCAATAGTTGCGATCATGTCACGATTAGATACTATGTATCCAACTCTTATACCGGTAAGGCCATAACCTTTGGATAAACTATAAATAGATATAATATTTTTTTTCTCAACATGCTCAGACATTAAAGAATAATGTTTGTAGTCATCGTAAATGTAATGCTCGTATATCTCGTCTGTTATTAAAGTAATGTCAAGCCCTTCAAGTTTGTTGTATACCTTGTCAATGAGATCTTTAGAAAGAACCGTACCAGTTGGATTAGATGGAGATACCAATACTACTAACTTTGTTTTTTCCGAGAGTGTCTGTTCAAAATCGTCAAAAGAAAAAGTAAAGTTATTATGTGTGTTAGTTTGAATAGGAATAACTTTAGCACCACAGATTTTTGCAATTTCTTCGTAAGTTGAATAGTAGGGAGCAGGTATAATTACTTCATCTCCATAATCTAAAATTGATAAAAATATTGCAAAAATTGCAGGTTGGGCGCCTGACGTAACAAGTATTTCAGCGGTTGGGTCTGCAAAATAATTGTTTTCCTTGAGTAATTTCTTTGAAATGGCTTCTTTCAAAGTGTTGAGGCCCGACCATGAAGTGTATGAGAGTTGCCTGCGATCAATGCTTTCTTTAAAAGCTTGAATTACAGATTCTGGTGGAGAAAAATTTGGCGTACCAGACCCAATATTAATATACCCTTCTAAATTGACTGATGTTTGAAATGTGGGTTTAACAAATTCAGTTCGCGATGAAAGTTTTCCCATAATATTCACAATACTTTGTTATTTGGGTTGATAAACCGACCAACTTGTTCCGTAAATACGGTCTGCCCATCGTAAACAACTTTACCATTCACAATTGTTTTATCAATTTTACCATTAAACTTTTTACCTGAATATAAGACATCACTAGATTTTGCATGACTAAATTGTTGGTCGGAATTGTAGTAATGAGTTTTATTCATGTCTAAAATTGTAATGTTTGCACTTAAACCTGGTGAAATGCTACCCATCAAATGATTTATGCCAAATCTTTCAGCTGGATTTGATGAGTAAAATTTAACAATGTCTTGAATAGTAAATTCACCCTTGCTTACTTTATCAACCATAGTGTAGACCAGCGAATTCACTCCAGGATGACCAGGTGGAACCTTATCTATCCGAGTGGTGGCTAGTTTCTCGTATGAGCAGAATGCAGCGTGATCACTGGCTATTATTGATATGACATCATCTTTAAGGCCAGACCAAAGAGCGTCTTGGTCAGTTGAAGTTCTGATGGGAGGATTGATTTTGGCAAAATTACCAAATTCTTTTATAGCATTATCGTCATAAAATAAGTAATGGGGACAAGTTTCTGTAGAAACATTGCAGTTTTCACTTTGATAATGCCTAATGACTTTTAAACCTTCATTTGAACTCAGATGAGCAATATGAATTTTTGTATCAACAAATTTGTTTAGGTAAAGAATTTCATTTATAGCAGTAGACTCAACATTTGGTGGTCTAAGGAGGTTATGAGACTCTGGTTTATTAAGTTCATCTTCAGGGAGGATTTGCTGATAATATTTAAGTAAATCGTTACATTCAGCATGAATTGTACTAACTAAATCTGTCGATTTTATCAATTTTAAAGTATGAAAAAGGTGACCTCTATCCACTATCGACAACCCATCAAATTCATCTTCTCTACCTAACGGAGCTTCGATCATAAATATTTTAAATGCAATTGCACCAGCATCACGGAAGCCCAAAATTTTGTCCCTATCTTCTTCATAGACTTCAGAAAACGGTCTTTCGCCATCTTTGAATTTAGTTCCAGGGGCTGCATATATCCCAAAATTAGTGAAACTCCTACCAGTAAAATGCTCTTTGCGTTCTGCAAATATATTAAGTGTCGAACAACATGGCTTTGCAATAGGCATTTCAAAAATGGCAGTGATTCCACCTGCGGCAGCAGCACGAGTCTCAGTTTCAACTGTTCCTCGTTCAGGGTAAGAAGGTGATCTGACATGAAAATGAACATCAATAAACCCAGGTAGCACAAATTGATTCTCTGCATCAATTATGCTTCGTGCTTCATAATTATCTGAATCAAAAAGACTCACAACATTAGAATCTATAACCCCAACATTTAATTTTTTTATTTCTGAATCCACATATGTATTACCATTTTTAATAACTAAATCAAAAATCATGAATCAGTATCCTCTAGATAGATGTGTAAACGTTTTAACTATCGACTCTTCAAATGAATATTTTGCTTTGAACCCAAAAAAATCAATAATTCTTTTTGTATTTAGTGGAGCTCTATTTTGGGATGAATTAACAATAATATCAGATTTATCTTTAGAGGTTATATAATAATTAAAATTTATCTCATTCCGAGAAAGAATTTGAAACAAATCTACAACACTGAAAGACTGATTTGATCCCACATTGTAAATAAGATGCTCATATTTTTTAATGGCAAGTATTGAATGAATCAAAGACGTAAGATTATGAATGTAGAAAAAATCTCTAAAAACACTCACATCATTTAAGCGAATAAAATTGTTCTTTTTGTAATAATATAATAGTTGGTGAATTAAAGAGGTGTTTGGCCTTGTTGAAGAATTACTTTCATTTTCGCTAAATATAGTTCCCAGTCTCAAGATGACAAAATTTGTTTTGTCCTGAAGACCTTTATGATGAGATATTGACTTCTCAACTGCTAATTTATGTTTAAAGTAATCATTTCTGAGCTTAATTGAATCAATCTCACAGTTTAACAAATCCTTTTTTTGATTTTTATAAATACCTGCAGAACTAAAAAAGACAAAACGTTTAACAGCATATTTAATTGAAAATTCGATTAACTTGATAGATGAAAAAATATTTACTTTTTCAATGTCAAATTTTTTCACAGACTGGCTTTGGACACTTGTGTCAGTAATAAAAGCGCAATGAATTACTGTATCAAATGAAAACCTAACAAAAAGTTCATTAAGATTCTGGGTGTTAGAAATATCAATTTTAATCTCTTGAACATTTTTATTAAATTTTGAACGCAATTTGAGCTGATCCCATGGACTAAAAAGAGCATAAACATTGAAATTTGAATCAGAAGATATGGAATCTACTAGGAAACTACCAATGAAACCACCTGCTCCGGTAATTAATACATTCATTTACTTAAAGAAAATCTATCATGCCAATTTAATTAACTATATATGTGATTGATGTTATCGGAATTCAGATCAACGTTTGATCTGCGATTGTAGTCACCGATTCCACCTCCACCAGCAGTTACAACTTCAACATACTCTAGTTTTCCAATAACAAGTGGGTCATCATTTTGCTCTTTTCCATTGACAAGTATTTTTGCTTTACCTCCGTTTTCACCACCCAGTAATCCTCTTGGAGGATTCTTAATAAAATTAGGCCTGAAACTAAATTGAAGTGGGCGGTCAGAAAGTGATGTTATTTTGACGTACTGGCCAGATCCGCCACGGAATTTACCTTTGCCTGCAGTATCAGGTGCAAGATTTCTTTCAACTAGAATTGGAGCTCTAGACTCAGCAATCTCAGTCTGTATCATCGTACAATTAGTTGGGTAGACAGTGCAATCGTGCCCATCACGACTTCCAGTCGCACCAATACCGCCCTTAGGCATAAAAGTCATCGCAAAGTATTTACCATTATCGTCATAACCAGAAGCTCTAAAAATTACATTGTGACCGCAACCAGCCATAACCAAATCTTCAAATGCATTTGATAAAGCAATATTGATTAGTGAACTTATATGGATACCAGTTCTTGTCCTTGCATAAACTGGAACAGGTTTTTTTGCATTCAGTATACTACTATCATCAACAAGAATCTCTATTGGGCAATATTGAGCGCCTATGTTTGGAACATTATCAAATAGAATGAATTGAAAGGCATAGAAAGTATCTGAAAATGTGTAACTGTATGGGACGTTTATGGGAAGCCTTTCTCGTTGCTTTTCTGAACCTCTATAATCTGCAATAATTTTGTCATCTTTAATTTCAATTTTTATCTTTAATTGAATATCTTTTCTCTTATCAGGATCATGCGACGCTAAAAAGCCATCAGCAACAAATTCCCCAGAATAAATTCCTTTGGGGAATTTCGAAAGTCTATCTAAATACGCTTTCTTCATTCTTTTTGAAAATTGGTCTGCAACTTCATTAAGACTAAGTTGAGGATTTACATGAAACAATTTTTTAAACTTATTTGAAATCGTTTTTATTGTTGATATCATCGCATAAATATCACCAATAACCAATTCTGGAAGTCTAACGTTACTTTCAATTAAGTGAACAATTTCTGTATTGATAATACCTTCATTGTACAGTTTCATTGGTGGTATCATTAGACCTTCTTCGTAGAAATCCCAAGCACGAAAATCACCAATTGTGCCACCAATATCAGCTACATGCAGAATAGTTCCAACATAACCATTGAGTTTATTGTTGCTAAACAAAGGTGCTACAAGCAAAGTATCAGATTTATGGCCTGAACCAATCCATGGATCATTAGTAATAATAATGTCATCTGGACGAATATCACTACTAAACATTTCTGCGATGATTCGAATTGATCTGGGCATGCATGTTATAAAAAGTGGCATACATTCCGTTGGCATTCCAACAGCTCTACCAAGATTATCACATATTACGAGTGAGTAATCTTTGCCATCTCTCACTGCACTTGAGAAAGCAGTCTTCATCAACACTCTATCTGCTTCATCTGCAATTGATTTTAATCTTGCCAAAAAGATTTCAAGATTGACGGGATCCCTAAAATCCAATGGCTGAATTTCGTTATCCGATTGATGTACATAAACCTTTATGTCGCCATTTTTTAACTTTGAAAAGGAACCGTCGGGACCAATAGCAATGGTAGTATTTTTGGATTCTATTATTGAGGGTCCAGTTAGAATAGTTTCTTCTTGAAGAGTTTCATAATCATAGACATTTACTTCCAACCAATTCTCAACAGACTCGAACCAAACATCTCTTTTTCTCATTGAATTTTGGTGTGCACATGGTGAGGCAGGTACTAATGGTATATCTTCGGGACTTTGAACAATAGTAATTTTTACTGCTGATATAGCAATGTTGTAGTTAAGAGAAATGCCATAAAGCTCAAAATATCTATTCAAAAAATTCTGCTTTAAAGTTTCAACAGAATCTGATGAATTAAATGGAATTAGGATATCAAAGCCCTGCCCTTCATATCGCATTTCAAGAAATGATGAAAATTCCAACAAACTAATATCTCGAGAATGATTGTCCAAGGAATTATAAGTTTGTCGTTTACATTGGTCGATAAAAGAATTTAACTCAATCAACGAGATAGTATCTAATAAAGAAATATATGAAAAATTCTTTTCAATAGAAATATGAGAAGTTAAAAAACCATAAGCAGATAAAATGCCGGCAAGATTGGGGACGATAAATGATGAAATTTGAAGTTTTTTACAAATATCATAGGCATGAAGAGGACCAGCTCCTCCAAACGCATAAAGTATAGCTTGCCTGTGGTCTTCGCCAAGCTCAGTCACATGAAGTTTGATTGCTTGACTCATATTCTCATTAACAACTTTTCTGATTCCCGTTAAGAACTCATCAGTTGGGTAATTATGCTTGCGAGCAGTTGAGTCAACAATTTCAGATGTACGCAAGTAATTAAGCTCTAAATGACCTGCAAGTAATTTATCCGTTGACAAATACCCGAGAAGTAAATTCACGTCAGTTATTGTTACGTTTTTACCACCTTGTCCATAACAAATAGGTCCAGGGTCTGAACCGGCGCTTTCGGGACCAATTTTTAAAAGTCCGAGTTCGTCTACTTCTGCAATGCTTCCCCCACCAGCACCAATTTCAAGCATGTGAATACTTGGTACTTTAACTTTTATACCACTTCCGGGTTTGTTTTGGTGAACACGTCCAAATTCGAACTCAGTCGCCTTCCCGGGCTTTAGATCCTTAAGCAAACATATCTTTGCAGTGGTACCACCCATATCAAATGCAATACAATTATCATTATTACTGCTGCGTGAAAGGGAACTAACAGCAAGCGCCCCACCTGCAGGACCAGATTCAAGTAATCTGATAGGTGTTAGGACCGATTCCTTAAGAGAAGACAATCCGCCATCAGACCATATCAACCGGAATTTTTCTATACCTAGTGAACATAGATGATTATTAAGATCATTCAGATATTTTTCAGCAATAGGCTGAATATAAGCATTTGCGCAAGTAGTGTTTAATCTATCGAATTCACCAATTATTGGAGAGATTTCAGAAGAAAGACTTATATGTAAATGGGGTGATTTATCTAGAATGTAATTTCTTAAAAGTTCTTCGTGAATTGAATTTTTATAACTATGAAGTAAAACTATAGCAACAGATTTAATTTGATGTTTTCTAATAACATCCAAATAATTATCAACCACGACCAAATCAATTTCTCTAAAAATAGTGCCATCGACTAAAATTCTTTCATCAATTTTAAATCTAAGGTTTTTTGGAACTAAAACATTAGGTTTTATTAAAACATTATCATAAGGGTCATATCTATTACCCTTACCTGTATAAATAATGTCTTCCGCTCCTTTGGTAACAAATAATGCTGGGGAAGTCTCAGTTCTTGAAATCAAGGCATTAGTAAAAAGTGTAGTGCCATGAATTACTTCAAAATCAGAATTGTTAGAACCAAGTTTGAATTTATCATTGAAAATTTTTGTAAGACCTTCAAGAATGGCAATTCGCGGGTTTGCATGATCAGTTAATACTTTTTCCTCATAAAACTTGTTATTTGACATATCTGCCAAAATGATGTCAGTGAATGTTCCACCGACATCAATGCCAATTTTTACAATATTATTACTTTTCATATAACTTTTAAATCTCTTAAAGCATGAACACTGGCATCTAAATTTTTTAGATTCATGAAACTATAATTAGGAGAGTATATTAAACCCAGGGCTCCAGCTTCAACACTTTTAATCACACTTTGATAGACCATGTCATATGTGCATTTAGCTTGGTTAGCATTATGAGATGGTGCATCAACTCCAATACCCATGTAGACAGGTATACGACCTGCTACACCATCAACAGCATCTTTACATTGGCTAAAAACATAATGATTAGTGTCAAGGCTTGTAGATACAAGTTCACTCCAATCATTTGAACCGAGGGAAAGGAGTCTGTCAAAACCATCTATTAAATTGTCTGAAGGCTCTTCAAGAACATTTTTTGACCAATGATTAATTTCTTTAGCGTAAATAGATCCAGCTTGATGCTGGTAAGTTATTGGCTTGACCCAATCAGAATAATCTAAAGTTTCATGCCATGGCCATTGAGCTTTTCTAATTGGGCTAAAATGGTTTCTATTCCATACATTAAGTCCGAATTCAAGATCTTTGTTAATCCATTTAACTATTCCATATAATTCTTTATCTAGATTCTTGTTATTTTCCAACCACAATTTCTCCCAAAGAAGAACTTCAGGATTGTAAAGCAAAGATCTTATAAATTGTATGACAGAAAGATTATTCTTATTGTCACGAATAGTTGATATAATATCATGAAAAGCTTTTTTGATATTCTCAACATCTAGATTTCTAGATCTAGCAAATTGGACAAAATCATCAGAGAAGTCTGTGGGATATTTACCCTGCACTAATTGATCTAAAGGACTACATCTTTCATTACACCACATTACCCCATCGATGTCGTATGACTTACATTGGTCTTCAATTATTGCTTTAATCCAGTTACGATAATTAGAATTGAAAGTACTGGGTTCATCACCTGTCCTACCAATTAAATCTTTCTCTAATAAATTAACAATATTAGGAAGATTAATAGTTTGTATAGAACCATGACCCTCATACTTAAAAAAAGGTTCCATTAATTCAACATAAACATTAATCTTCAATTTTTTACACTCTGAAATTATCTCATGAAGTATGTCATTGTTTTGGAACATTTCATCTTGTGTATAAAAATCCTTGATATTTGTCTGAGAATAAAAAACGGGATTGGGTCTAAAATAAGCTCCACCTTTCAAATCAATTGGACTAGACACGCCATGATCTGGCCAACCATCAATATCGTAGGAAATACTCCTACCGACCTTTAAAGCAAGCCAAGATACAGTACATACAAATATAGCATTGATCTCAAATCTGGATTTCAACATTGAAATACATTCTGTAACTCCTTCATCCACAAAACTCAGTGGATTAATTTGTATCCCATTCAAAAATTGTTTAGACATTTTTTCTCACAGATTATTGAGCACTTTCAATTTCATTAAAATAGATATTACTGATGATCTTCAAATCGTTCGGGTTAAGTTCAATATTGATAGCTGAAACATTTTCACTGAGTTGTTTTATTGAACGTATACCACATATCACAGATGGGATATTTGAATGCGATAAAAGCCATCCTATTGCAAG
>MDTB01241583.1_pt1 | contig 13042 bp, 18 predicted proteins | sample 811161 | NCBI WGS metagenome assembly MDTB01 (sample SAMN05326650, study PRJNA326480) | marine metagenome | isolation source: seawater | place: Mediterranean Sea | collected 2009 | reverse complement strand
GTAATAGAGTCTAAAAGAATAATTACATCTTTTTTATGTTCGGTTAGTCTTTTTGCTTTTTCAATAACCATTTCAGCAACAGCAACGTGTCTGGAAGCTGGCTCATCGAAAGTTGAACTAATTACTTCGCCTTTAACTGAACGTTGCATATCAGTTACTTCTTCGGGACGTTCGTCTATAAGCAAAACCATTAAATAGCATTCGGGATGATTTTTAGCTATCGAATCTGCAATATTTTGTAAAATAATTGTTTTACCTGCTTTTGGTGGAGAAATAATTAGAGATCTTTGTCCCTTCCCAATTGGACTAACTAGATCGATTAATCTTGCAGTTTGATCTGGTTTCTTTTCTATTTCATTTTTTTCAATTTCCATCTTTAATTGTTTGTTTGGATAAAGTGGAGTTAAATTATCAAATGCTATTTTATTTCTTACTTTTTCAGGATCTTCAAAGTTTATTTGATTTACCTTCAATAAAGCAAAGTATCTTTCTGCATCTTTAGGTGACCTTATCTCCCCTTCAACAGAGTCTCCGGTTCTTAATCCAAATCTTCTAATTTGACTTGGGCTTACATAAATATCATCCGGTCCTGGAAGATAATTTGACTCTATAGCTCTCAGAAAACCAAAGCCATCTTGCAATACTTCTAAAACACCACCACCTGTTATTTGCTCATTTTTTTCAGCCAATTTTTTTAAGATTGAAAATAAAATTTCCTGTTTTCTTAATGTGCTTGGATTCTCAATACCAAGTTTTTCAGCTTGTGATATGAGCTCTGCTGGCGTCTTCTTTTTTAGTTCTTGTAAATTCATATGATTATTGTCTTTTAAGGTAAGTACTTCTAATATAGTTAATTAAAATTAATATTCAAGTCTAAATAGGCTTAAAAACTACTATAAATATTACCGCAATTAGTAAAACAGTCGGAACTTCGTTAATAATTCTAAAAAACTTGGATGAGTATCCATTTTCATTAGCACTAAATTTCTTTAAGCAATTAAATAAAAAGAAATGGTAAAAGGTTAAAGAGATTACCAAAATGAGCTTGGTGATTAACCAAAATTCTTTGAAGGATTGTAACCCAATAGAGTGAATCAAAATAACACCGAAAAGCCAAGATAAAATCATAGCAGGATTCATTATGTATAAAAATAGTCTTCTCTCCATAATTTTAAAGGTTTCTTTCATTTCATCATTTTTTGCCTGAGTATGATAAACAAATATTCTTGGTAAATATAATAGGCCTGCCATCCAAGAAATTACTGCGATTAAATGTAGGGCTTTAAATGTTAAGTATGCATTCATGCAGAAAAGTATTTTTTAGTTAGGTGAGTTAGTAAGTTTATATGATCATCACTATCATTTAGACATGGCACCACATCAAAATTTTTTCCACCATTATCTATAAAGCTTTTTTTTCCTTGAATAGATATTTCTTCTAAAGTTTCAACACAATCAGATGAAAAACCAGGACATATTACTAATATATTCTTTTTACCTTCCTTCGGAAGTTTTTCTAAAGTTTTATCTGTATAGGGCTGAAGCCACTCTTGTGGACCAAATCTGGATTGGAAAGTTGTTTTAATATGGATTTTAGTAAACTTTTCGGACAATAATCTAGAAGTCTTTTGGCAATAACAATGGTAGGGATCTCCTTTTTCAAAATATTTTTTTGGTATTCCATGATATGAAGCAATAATTATATCTGGTTTCCAATTTATTTCAGAAATCTTTTTGTTTAAGCTGTTTGCCAGTGCAGAAATATACAAAGGTTCAGACTCATAATGTGGAATAATTTGTAAGCTGGGTTGCCATCGCATTCCCATCAAAGTTTTATATACTTCATCACAAACTGTCGCTGTTGTAGCTGCAGCATACTGAGGATACAAAGGTAAAATTATAATATTCTCACATCCTGCTCTTTGTAAATTTTTCATTTTGCTTTTTATGCTTGGATTTCCATACCTCATTGCAAAATCAATGATTAAATTTTTGTGCTTAATATTTGAGGATAATTTTTTAGTTTGCATAATTGTGTAATATCTGAGTGGAGACATATTTTCTTTCTTCATCCATATTTCTTTATAAGCTTTAGCAGTTTTAGAGGGTCGGAAATTAAGGATAAATAAATTTAAAATTATTTGCCATAAAAATTTATTAACCTCTATTACTCTTTTGTCAGATAAAAACTCTTTTAAATATTTCCTAATATCTAGCCAGTCTGTTGAGTCAGGCGTTCCCAGGTTAACTAAAAGTAAACCTGTTTTTCCATAGTTAATCTTTGGATGATCTTCTTTCATTATTTGTTTCTTACTAAATTTGTTACAAATTCTATTGTTTCAGGTTTTGTTTCTGGCAAAACACCATGTCCTAAATTAAAAATATATGATTTTTCAGAAAAAATATCTAAATATTTTTCTACTTCTTTTTTGATATCATTATTACTTTTTAATAAAGTTTTTGGATCAAGACCTCCTTGGATTGACACGCCATTTAAATTTTCTTTGATCCAGACCGGATCCACTTCATAGTCTATGTTAATACAATTAGGTTTAACAATTGAATTAAAGTCAACATAATTTTTACCTATTCCTTTAGGAAAACAAATTGTAGGGATGTTCGAAGATTTTGTATGATTAATTATTTTTGAAGTTGGTTTGTAACAATACTTATCAAGTTCTTTTTTTGGCAATAGGCCAGCCCATGAATCAAAGATCTGAATTATGTTGGCTCCTGCCTCTATTTGTTTATCAATATGTAAACAAATAATTTCTTGGATTTTATCTAATAATTTATTAACAAGATTTTGGTTTTTAATAATATTTTCAAAGTCAAAATCTTTTTTGGGCGATTGACAATTAATCATATAAACAAGCAAAGTCCAAGGCGCTCCTACGAACCCAATCAAATTTTTATCCTTAATTTCTTTTCTAACTTCTTTTATACCATCGTAAACTGGCTGAACTTTCTTAATAAAATCTTCAGGAGTTGTGCTTATTATTTTATCTAATTCTAATTGGCCCAATTCTGGCCCAAAGCCCTTCTTGAATTCTACTTTTTGTCCTAAACCGAAGGGTATCATTAAAATATCTGAAAATATTATAGCTGCATCAAGTTCAAATCTTTTTAAAGGTTGGATTGTAATTTCTTTTACTAAATCTTTACTTAAACATAATTTAATAAAGTCAGGATTTTTTTTTCTAATTTCTCTAAATTCTGGAAGATACCTTCCTGCTTGTCTCATAAACCAAATAGGAATACCAGAAGATTTTTTATTAGTTATACAATTTATAAGTCTATTCATAATAATTAATAATATAGATTCAAAATATATTTTATGTAATAGGTCATGTTAGTTAGTAAAATAGTGATATTTTGCATTTTATGTACATGAATAGTGAATTAAATATGACCTTATATTTGAGTTTTTAAGCATTATAAACAATGTTAGTTAAAAGATGTCAAATTGTTAACATTAGATTAATTGTTAAGAAATTGTTAAGTAATGTTATTAAAAAAAATTAATTTTTAAATTAATGTTAATATTTTAAAATTGTACTAATATTATCCACAGCATCTAATGAATAACAAATATCAAATATTTCTTATTTCCGATTCAACCGGAGAGACACTAGACAGAATATTCCTCGCACTACAATCTCAGTTTACAAATTTCAATTATGAAAAAAAAGAATATGTATTTACAAGAACAGAACAACAAATTGAGAAAATCATTAAAGAGTGCAAAGATAAACAAAATCCAATTATTCTTTACACAATTGTAGATACAGGCTTGGCAAAAAACTTGGCAGAAAAAAGTATAAGAAATAATATTCCCTGTTTTGGAGTTTTAGGAAATTTGATTTTAAGTTTCTCAAAACTACTCAACCAGAAAGCAACCCACAAACCTAGCGCTCAGCACGTGTTAGACGAAGATTATTATAAGCGAATAGAAGCAATTCAATTTACCATGACGCATGATGATGGAAAGAAAAATGAAGATATAAATAAAGCAGATATAATTTTATTAGGCGTTAGCAGAACAAGCAAAACACCGACTTCAATTTATTTGGCAAACAGAGGATTTAAGACATTAAATATACCGCTGGTTTTAGATCAAAAAATTCCAGAATTATTGGAAAAAGAAAATGAAAAATTCTGTGTTGTAGGCATGTTTGCTGATCCAGAAAGATTATCAGAGATAAGAAAAACAAGAGCGAATACAAATCAAAATATTGATTTAAATTTATATACAAATGTAGAAAGAATTAAAGAGGAGGTAGAGAATTCAAAAAAAATGTTTAAAAAATTTAGTTGGCCATCAATTGATGTAACTCGTAGATCTGTAGAAGAGACTGCTGCCTCGATTATTAAAATATATGAGATTAAAAGAAATAAATGAAGATAATTTTAGCATCAAAGAGTGGAGTGAGAAAAAAAATTTTAGAAAAAAATAAAATAAGCTGCAAAGTTATCCCTTCTAATGTAGACGAAGATGAATTCAAAACATCAATGATTGCAAGAAATGCTACACCAGAATTAATATCTAAAAATTTAGCAGAATTAAAAGCAAATAAAATAAGCACAAAAGAACCAGACCAATTAGTCTTGGGTGCAGATAGTGTTATTGATTTAGATGGAAAATTAATCTCAAAACCGAAAACTAGAGATGAGGCTATTGAAATATTAAAAAAACTTAATGGAAAAAAGCACCAACTAATTAGTTCAGTTTGTATATCAAAAAATGGAGCTATGATATGGCATCATACCGATGCCTCAAGCCTAACCATGAAACAACTTAATTTAGACGAAATCAAATCGTATCTATCTAAAATAGGTGACAATACATTATTCGCTTATGGTGTTTATCAAATAGAAGCAGATGGAAGATCTTTGTTTTCTAATATAGAAGGAGATGAAGATACAATAATGGGTCTTCCAGTTAAAAAAATAAAGGAGTATTTAAATAATTTGTAATGTTAATTTTAATTTGGTTTGTAGTTTGTATTATTTTTTATTTAATCCAAAAAATTCTTGGTAATTCTGGACATGCATTAGAGTTATTCGCTTTATTAACAGCTTTAGCACTATTTTTTATAGACAGATTAAGCAGAAAAGCAAAAAAATGAAAAAATACTTAGTAATAGGAAATCCGATAGATCACTCTTTATCTCCACAATTGCATAATTATTGGTTTAAAGAAAATAATATTGATGCAGTTTATGAAAAAAGACAGATCAAAGAAAGTGACATAGAAGGAATAATTTCAAAAATGAGAAATGGAGAAATCGAAGGTATTAATGTTACTGTTCCATTTAAAAAATCAGTTATATCTTTTTTAGATGAACTGGAGATATCAAGAAAAGTTCCGTCAGTTAACACAATTTATAAAAAGAAAGATAAAATAATAGGAACCAACACTGATATTCATGGTTTTAAATTAGCATTACTGGAAACTAAATATAATTTTAAAGGGAGAAAAATTTTAATTTTAGGGGCCGGAGGAGTGACCCCTTCGATTATTTTTGCTTTAGAGCAACTCGAGCCCGCTGTAATTATGTTAAGCAACAGAACGAAAGAAAAAGCTGAAAATTTAAAAAAACTATTTCCCCAAATAGATTTGGTTAAGTGGGGAGATATAAAAGATTTTGATGTGATAATAAATGCTACAAGCTTAGGTCTTAAAAAAAATGATAAAATACCAATAAATTATAATCAAATAGACCCAGGAAAGTTTTTTTATGATGTTATTTATAATCCTAAAAAAACAAATTTTCTCTTAGAAGCTGAAAAACTTGGCCATAAAATTGAAAATGGGAAAATGATGTTTATTTATCAAGCTCAAGAAGCTTTTAGATTGTGGACAGTGACTCCTGATCAACGGGTTGGGTTTCTGCCAAAAATTGACAAAAAAGTTCTTCAATTATTAGAAAATGATTAAGATAGGAATTACTGGCTCACTAGCTTCAGGGAAAACAACTGTAGCAAAAATGTTTTCAAGAAGAAAATACCCGCTCTTTAATGCAGATACAGTAGTAAGAAAGATTTACAAAAAAAATGTCTTTAAAAATAAAGTTTATAGAAAATTTAAGCTTAAAAATAAAAAAGATATCAAAAATAAAATTAAAAAAATTATATCAACACACAAAAAATCTTTAAAAGATTTAGAAAGAATTATTCATCCTCTTGTAAGAAACGAAATAAGATTTTTTTGTAGAAAAAATAAAAGTAAAAAATTTGCAATTTTTGAAATACCACTTTTAATAGAAAGTAATTTAATGAAAAACTACGATAAAATAGTTTTTGTGAATTCTAAAAAAAGTTTAAGAATTAAAAGGTTTTTGAAAAGAGGTAAAAATGCAAAGCTTTTTAACTTGTTAGATAAAAGACAACTTATGCCTGCAAAAAAAATTAAATTTTGTGATTATGTTATCAACAATAATAGTTCTTTAAAAAATCTTAAAAAGAATGTTAACTTCATAATTCGTAAAATATGAATGAAATATTTTTAGACACAGAGACTACTGGTTTATCAGCAAAAGATGGTGATCGAATAGTAGAAATAGCCTGTGTGGAAACCAAAGATCTTATACCAACTAATAAAGTCTTTCATAAACTAATTAATCCGGAAAAGAAAATATCCCAAGAAGCTTTTAAAATACATGGCTTCTCAGATACATTCTTAAAAGATAAAGAAAAATTTGAAGAAATAGCAGATGAGTTTTTAGAGTTTATTCAAGACAAGCAGTTAATAATTCACAATGCGCCTTTTGATATAGGTTTTTTGAATCATGAACTCAAAAAAGTTAATAGGAAAATTTTAAATATCAAAGAAGTAAAAGATACTCTTAGTTTTGCTAGATCAAAATATCCAGCATCTTCTAACTCACTAGATAATCTATGTAAAAGATTTAATATTGATCTATCTAGAAGAACAAAACATAATGCTCTTTTGGATTGTGAACTCCTAAGAGAAGTTTATATCAATTTGATGGGTGAGAAGGAACCTGCATTAGCTTTTAAAGATAATAATAATTTATTAGATAAAACTAATTCAATAAAAAAAATCGATACCAATCGAGAAAAGATATTTATTAAACCATCAAATGATGAGATACAAAAACATAAGATTTTTTTAAAATCAGATTTAAAGAAGAATTTTTTTTAATTCTTTTTGTTTTGATAAAGTTTTTCGAAATCAACTTCCTTTTCAAAATTTACCTGTTTGAACCCAGATTTCTCAAATAAATAAATTAAAGTGTCCCTGATATTTGGGTATATTGCTTTAGGAACTTCTATTAAAATAACTTTTTGAAGTTCCTCTTTATCAAACTTTTTTTCTAAATTAACAAGAGATGAGAAGCAAATTGAAATGGGTGAAAAATTTTTGTCTTTTTTTGAAACAAGATAAAGTGTTGTGTCAACTTCTATGACATTTTCATTTATTTTTTTGCTGTTGATATCAAAGTTAATTAAAAAATCTTTAATATTCTTTTCAAGAAGAAAATAAGATTTTGCATCTGTAATTTCAAAAGATAAATCTTTTATATATTTTGTTACAATTTTATAGCTCATCTTTTTTGTCTTTTTTGTCTAATATTTCGCCTTCAATGTAATCCTCTGATTTCTTTTTTACAGTATTTTGTTTTTTAATAAAAGATTTTACAATTATCTTTCTTGTCAATGGTATTAGCAGAAGAAATCCAAGAGTATCTGTAACAAATCCTGGGAATATTAGTAAACAAGCTGCAAAAGCTATAGAGGCACCAGATATAATTTCAAACAGTGGAACTTCATTTTTATACAGACTATAAATACCAGATCTTAATGTGTTGAGTCCTTGTATTCTTGCAAAATAGATGCCAATAATCGCTGTTAAAAAAATTAATGAAATAGTGTTAAACGCACCAATATTCTGGCCGATTTTTATCATTACGAATATCTCTAGTGCAGGAATACCAATTAAAAATAACAATATTGTGTTCATTTGCCCGTTTTCAAATTATATTAATAATGTATATTTATCAAATAATGAGTAATAGTTTTGGATATCTGGACATTATATTGCTAGCGATGATCGCTGGCTTCATAATATTAAGACTTAGAAATATTCTTGGAAGAAAAACTGGTCATCAAAACAAAGTTTATAGTGGTTTTTCTGATAAGAAATTTGATGATTTTAAAGAAAGTTTAAAACAACAAAACAAAAAACAAGAAACCGAATTTGATTTGGAACAAAAAAAACAATTCCTTAAAGGAGCAGAAATTGCCTATGAAACTATAGTTAATTCTTTTGCTCAAGGAGATAAAAAAAGTTTGAAAGATTTATTAACAAAAGAAATGAGAGACAATTTTGAGACAGCAATTGAAGATAGAAATTCTAAAAATATAAAATCAGAATTAACATTTATAGGAATAAAATCTTCTGTAATAGAAAAGTTTGAAAAAACAACAACTGCTCTCTTTTTCACAGTTAAGTTTGTTAGTGAAATTATATCTGTTAAAAAAGATAAAGATAATAATGTCATTGAGGGTGATCCAAATAAAATCAAAACTGTTATTGACCATTGGAAATTTACTCGTAAAACATCAAGTTCTAACCCCAATTGGTATCTTGCAGAAATAAAAAATAGTTGAGTAATAAAAAAAAAGTATCCGATAGAGATAAAAAAGACTGGGAAGATTTCCTAAAAGATCCTTCTATGCTTTCTGATAAAGAAGATAGTATATCAGAAAAGAAAAATGCACCTAAATTTAAATTTGATCTTCATGGTTATTCCATAGAAGCTGCAAATATAAAAGTTAAAGAGCTTATAGAAAAATGTTATGAAAAAGGTTTTTCAGAAATTTTACTAATAACTGGCAAGGGTTACCATTCTAATGTAGATGATAACGTTTATGTCTCAAAAGATTACAGTAAATTGTCAGGAACAGTGCCTGATTATATAAAAAATAATTGGGATTTAAATTCTAAGGTAAGTCAAATCAAAGAAGCAGATGAAAAAATGGGAGGAAAAGGAGCTTTGATCGTAAAATTAAAAAAAATTAAAGAATAAACTTTGACAAATCTGTATCTTTTACTAAATCACCTAAATTTTTTGTAACATAGTTTCTGTCGATCTTAATTTTTTGACCTGCTTTATCTGAAGCAGTAAAGCTTATTTCATCCAAAACTTTTTCTATTATCGTGTGTAACCTTCTGGCACCAATATTTTCTACAGTAGAATTAATCTCAGTAGAAAGTTTTGCCAACATATCAATACCATCTTCAGAAAAATCTAAATCTACATCTTCTGTTTTTAGTAATGCTTTATATTGTTTAATTAAACTATTGTCAGGCTCCCTGAGAATTCTTTTAAAGTCATCCTCGGTTAGTGCGTTTAGTTCTACTCTAATAGGTAATCTTCCTTGTAGTTCAGGCAGCAAATCAGATGGTTTTGCCAATTGAAAAGCTCCAGAAGCAATGAATAAAATATGATCTGTTTTTACAGGGCCATATTTTGTATTTACTGTTGTCCCCTCAATCAAAGGCAATAAATCTCTTTGAACACCTTCTCTAGACACATCTCCACCAACTCTATCACCTCTTGCAGAAACTTTATCTATTTCATCCAAAAAAACTATTCCATTATTTTCTGTCGAGTCTTTAGCCTCTTTAATAATTTTATCTTGTTCGATCATTTTATCAGATTCCTGAGCAATTAAAATTTCATGCGACTCTTTTACAGACATTTTCTTTTTTTTGCCTTTAGGTCCTACTGACTTTCCTAAAATTTCTCCAATATTAACCATACCAATATTTGCTCCTGGCATTCCAGGTATTTCGAAACTTGGCATTCCGGAAGAAGCCTCGTTAACTTCTATTTCAATTTCATTTTTATCTAAATCACCCGAACGCAATCTTTTTCTGAAACTTTCTCTTGTAGCTAAACTAGCTTTTTTACCTACTAGAGCATCTAAAACTTTTTCTTCAGCAGCTAATTGAGCTTTTGCATGAACTTCTTTTCTTCTCTTCTCCTTTTCCATGGCAATTGCAATTTCAATTAAGTCTCTTATAATCTGTTCTACGTCTCTTCCAACATAACCAACTTCAGTAAATCTTGTTGCTTCTACTTTAATAAAAGGTGCTTGTGCCAGTCTTGATAATCGTCTTGAAATTTCAGTTTTTCCAACTCCAGTTGGTCCAATCATTAAAATATTTTTTGGCAAAACTTCGTCTTTCATCTCATCTGTGAGCGCCTGTCTTCGCCACCTATTTCTTAGAGCTACAGCAACAGCTCTTTTTGCTTGTTTTTGTCCGATTACATACCTGTCTAATTCTGAAACTATCTCTCTAGGCGATAAGGCACTAACTTTAGAACTAGCTTTTTTTGCGTTGTCTTTCACAACTTTTAGATTTGGAAATTTTTGAGGCATTAATTTAAACTTTCTCCATAGTAATATTATTATTTGTAAACACGCAAATTTGTGATGCTACTTCTAGTGATTTCTTTGCAATTTCTTCAGCAGACATATCTGTATTTATTAAAACTTTAGCTGCTGCAAGCGCGTAATTCCCACCTGAGCCTATACCAATTATTCCATCTTCAGGCTCTAAAACATCTCCAGTTCCAGAAATAATAAAACTTTTTTCTTTATCTGCAACGGCCATTAAAGCCTCCAATCTTCTAAGATACTTATCAGTTCTCCAATCCTTCGCTAATTCTACAGCTGCTCTAGTTAAATTTCCTGCATGCTTTTCTAGCTTTGCTTCTAATCTTTCAAAAAGGGTTAAGGCATCAGCAGTTGATCCAGCAAAGCCAGCAATCACATTTCTTTTCTCAATTTTTCTAACTTTTTTAGCTTTACTTTTTAGCACTGTATTACCAAAGCTTACCTGCCCATCGCCTGCAACAATAGTTTGATTTCCCTTTCTAATTAGGACAATTGTAGTTCCATGCCAATTTTGGTTTGTATTCATTATACTCTATGTGGAGATTTAATTTGAATCTTCAAGACCCTGCGGTCATTTATTGATAAATGATAAATTTAACTATATATCTTTGATAATAATTCAGATTTTATGAGCAGAAAAGCAAAGATTTTAAGAAAAACTAAAGAGACCAATATTTCGGTTGAGGTTAATCTAGACGGGAAAGGCAAATATCAAATAAAGACCAAAATAGGTTTTCTAGATCACATGCTAGAACAACTTTCAAAGCACTCTTTAATAGATATAAAGATAAGCGCTAAGGGAGATACACATATAGATTTGCATCACACTACTGAAGACACAGGAATAGCTTTAGGTGAGGCCATTAAAAAAGCTGCAGGAAATTTAAAAGGAATTAAGAGATATGCCACGGCTCATATTCCTATGGATGAAACTCTCACACGTGTCTCTTTGGACATATCAAATAGACCGTATTTAATATGGAATGTAGATTTAAAAGTTGAAAAACTTGGCGAAATGGAAACTGAACTTTTCAAAGAATGGTTTCAGGCCTTTTCGCAGTCCGCGGGCATCACTTTACATGTGGAGAATATTTATGGTGAAAATAGTCACCATAAAATTGAGTCTTGTTTTAAAGCCCTAGCAAGATCTCTAAAGGAGGCATTGGAAATTGATAAAAGAATCAAAAATTCAATACCATCTACAAAGGGTTCTATTTAAAGCAGATGAAAGTCACCATTGTTGACTACCAATCGGGCAATATAAGCTCAGTTATTAACTCTTTTACAGAGGTCGCTAAAGGGCAGGTAAATTTAGAGGTAACTTCAGACATTAAGAAAATTAAATCAAGTGATAAGATTATTTTACCTGGTCAAGGCTCATTTAAAAGCTGTGTTGACTCTCTTAATAAAATAAATGGATTAGTTGATACACTTAAAGAATTCACAATTACAAATAAGAAACCGCTTCTAGGAATTTGTGTAGGTTTACAAATGTTTGCTGACGTAGGATATGAAGAAACTGAAACGAAGGGATTAGGTTGGATCTCGGGAAAAGTTTCTAAAATAGATAATCAAAATGGAAAATTTAAACTTCCTCACATTGGCTGGAATGAAATTGAAATAAAAAAGGAAAGTAAAATATTTAAAGGTATAAAAAATAAATCTCATATGTATTTTGTACATAGTTATGAGTTTATACCTGAAGATAAATCAGTCATTTCAGCTACAACAGACTACTCTTCAAAAATTGTTTGTTCTGTTGAAAAAGAAAATTTATTCGGTACACAATTTCACCCTGAGAAGAGTGATAAAACTGGATTAAAAATAATTGAAAATTTTATAAATTTATAAAAATATGAAAATATTTCCAGCTATAGATATAAAAGACAAGAAATGTGTGAGATTAATCAAAGGAGACTTTAAAAATAAAACTGACTATGAAACTTCACCCATTGATCAAGCGGCAAAATTTAAAGACCATGGTTTTAAAAATTTACACATAGTAGATTTAGATGGCGCATTAACAGGTAAGATAGTTAATATAGATATAATTAAAGAAATAGTAAGTAAACACGATTTCAAAATCGAAATAGGTGGTGGCATAAGATCTCCAGACAGTATTAGTCAGTATATCGATGCAGGCGTTGATAAAGTTATATTAGGTAGCGGTGCAATTAAAAATAAACAATTCCTTAAAGATGCTTGTAGTAAATTTAAAAACAAAATTGCTTTAGGATTAGACGCTAAGGATGGAAATCTTTCTGTTTCTGGTTGGAAGGAAAATCTAAATATCAAAACTATAGATTTTCTTAAAGAAGTGAATGATTTTGGTGTAAGTAGAATTATTTTTACAGATATAAATAGAGATGGAATGAAAATTAGTCCTAACTATGAAGAGACAGTTAAAATTACTGAAATTTCTAATTGTCCAGTTATTATTTCAGGCGGTGTTTCTTCAATAAATGATATTAAAAAAGCAAAAGGGTTAAATAATAAAAAAATTGAAGGTATTATAGTCGGTAAAGCTATTTATGACGGCGATATTAAACTTGATGAGCTAGCAAAGGAAATTGATGCTTAAAAATAGAATTATACCTTGTCTTGATGT
>MDTB01226574.1_pt1 | contig 13043 bp, 11 predicted proteins | sample 811161 | NCBI WGS metagenome assembly MDTB01 (sample SAMN05326650, study PRJNA326480) | marine metagenome | isolation source: seawater | place: Mediterranean Sea | collected 2009 | reverse complement strand
ATTTTAGGCCTTGTAGCTCAGTAGTAGAGCAGTACCCTGAAAAGGTATGTGTCGTTTGTGCGATTCAAACCAAGGCCACCACCAACAAGTTTTACACATCGAAATTCTAAATTTAATCTGTTAATTATAAATATATTATGAGTAAGAAAATAGGACTCTTTTGGTTGAGAGATGATTTTAGAGTTAAAAATAATTTTGGATTGTATGAAGCTACAAAAAATCATGATGAGGTTGTAGTTTTTTATCTTTATAAAAAATCTTTATATCAAAATCAAGAAGCTCAAAAATGGTGGCTTAGCAAATCTCTTTTAAGCTTTAAAAAAAAATTAAGTAGTTTTAATATTAATTTAGAAATAATTAAAACAGATTCTTTTCAAATTTTCTTTGATAAATTATTATTAAAAGAAAATATCTCAATCTATTGGAATAAAGTTTACGAACCAGATTATTTAAAATTTGATGAGTATCTTTCGCAAAATTTAATACAAAAAGAAATTCCTTATAAAATCTGCAAAGGAAATGTACTTAATGAAATAGGTGAAATAAAAAAAAGTGATGGTACTCCATTTAAAGTTTTTACACCATTTTGGAGAAATGCAGAAAAGTATAATATTGAAAAAATTCCTTTAAAAGAAAAAATAATTAAAAAATGTTTACGAAAAATTTTTTTTTTTCAAGAGTGTATTGATTATAATGAAATATTACCCAAAAAAGCTTGGTTTAAAAATTTCGAAAAAATATGGTTACCCAGCGAAGAAAATGCATTAAAAGAATTACGTAATTTTATTAAAAACAGAATTTCAAATTATTCGGATGGACGAAATTTTCCGAATAAATTAGGAACATCAAAATTATCTCCCTTTATTAAACATGGACAAATTCATGTAGAGACAATTTGGAATGAATGCAATAATAATAGAAAAAAAACAATTGGGACTTCAAAATTTTTAGCTGAAATAGGATGGAGAGAATTTAATCATACGTTGATAAATTATTTTCCTCATATGATAAAAAATAATTATTCAAAAAAATTTGATAAATTTCCTTGGGAAAAAAATACAAAGTTTTTAACAGCTTGGAAAAAGGGAATGACTGGTTATCCTATTGTTGACGCTGGTATGAGAGAGCTTTATGCAACTGGATGGATGCATAATAGAGTAAGAATGATTGTGGGTTCTTTTTTAGTTAAACACTTGCTTATAAATTGGAAAGAAGGTGAAAAACATTTCAGAAATTGTTTATTAGATTATTGCCAAGCTAGTAATGTTGCTGGCTGGCAATGGGTTGCTGGCTGTGGCGCTGATGCAGCACCATATTTTAGAATTTTCAATCCAATTCTTCAAGGTGAGAAATTTGATAAAGAAGGGGAGTATGTAAAAAAATGGGTTCCTGAGTTGAAAAAAATTTCGAAAAAATTTATCCATAAACCTTGGGAATTAAAGGGTGATAAAAATTTTAAATTAGGTAAAGATTATCCATTTCCACTAGTTAAACATGAGGAAGCAAGAATAAAAGCATTAAATTCATTTAAGAAAATTTAGTTATTAGATATTACCGTGACAGTGCTTAAATTTTTTTCCTGAACCACAAGGACACTTTTCGTTTCTACCAGTTTTTGGAACAGACGAATCTTTAAATTGTTCATTATTATCTTGAATATCTTTATTTTTATTATCTTTTTTTTCATCTATTACGATATTTAAATTCAATAAAAATTTAATAATATCTGTCTTAATTTTTTCTAGTAAATTTTCAAAAAGAGCAAAAGCTTCTTTTTTAAATTCTGATAGAGGATCCTTCTGACCATAACTTCTTAAGCCGATAACCTGCCTTAATTGTTCTAAATATTGCAGATGAGATCGCCAAGAAAAATCTATAATTTGTAGAAATATTTTTTTCTCGATATCACTATTTTGTGTATCACCAACCAGTCTAACTCTTTCACTTTTTTTATTTTTGTAGATATCTTTAAATTTTTTTATAAAGTTATCTTTATCTTCTAACGCGATTTTTAATAAATCTGTATCATTTATTGAATTTCCAGTTATATTTTTCATTGAAGTCAAAAAACTTTTTTGATCATTGTTTTTTTCGTATATTGATTTAATACTAGTTAAAGATAAAATAGCCTCATCTAAAAAATTTTCAATAATTTCTGAAACATCATCATTTTTTAATATTTTAAGTCTTTGACTAAAAATAACCTGCCTTTGGTCATTCATCACGTCGTCAAATTTGATTAATGTTTTTCTAATATCAAAGTTTCTACCCTCAACCTTTTTTTGAGCAGACTCCATCGCTTTATTAATCCATGGATGGTCAATTGACTCATTTTCTTTAAGCCCGAGTTTATTAAGCATACCATCAATTTTTTCTCCACCAAATAATCTCATAAGCTCATCTTGCAAACTAATATAAAAAATAGTGGTTCCAGGATCTCCTTGTCTTCCTGACCTACCTCTTAACTGATTGTCAATTCTTCTACTTTCATGCCTTTCTGTTCCAATTATAAAAAGCCCCCCCAAAGTTTTTACTTTTTCTTCATCTCTTTTAAATTTTTCGATATCATTTTCTTTTTCATCATAAGCAAAATCTTTGTTGCCACCCAATTTGATATCAGTGCCTCTCCCAGCCATATTTGTAGCAATTGTAATGGCATTTACTTTACCTGCTTCAGCAATTATTTTGGCTTCTTGCTCATGAAATTTTGCATTTAAAACATTGTGTTTTAAATTTTTACTCGATAAAAGATTTGAAATTTTTTCTGACTTTTCAATACTTGTTGTTCCAACCAATACAGGCTGTCCTTTAGATTTGCAATCTGCTACTTTATTTATAATCGCATTATATTTTTCTTTTTCAGTTCTAAAAATTTGATCATTACTATCTTTTCTTATTAAAGATTTATTTGTAGGTATTGAGACCACATTTAATTTGTAGATATCATAAAATTCTTCAGCTTCTGTTAAAGCAGTACCAGTCATGCCTGATAATTTTTTATAAAGTCTAAAATAATTTTGATAAGTCGTTGAAGCTAAAGTTTGATTTTCTTCTTGTATATTTACGTTCTCTTTTGACTCGATTGCTTGGTGCAAGCCCTCGGAAAATCTTCTACCGTCTAAAACTCGACCAGTGAATTCATCTATGATTTGAACTCTTCCATCTTTAACTATGTAATCAATATCTTTTTTGAAGAGAAGATTTGCCTTAAGTGCTTGATTAATATGATGAACTAAATTTAAATTTTGAGGATCATAAAAATTATTATTTTTTAGAACACCTTTTTGAATTGAGAGTTTTTCAATTTTATCAATTCCTCTATCTGTTAAAATAGCATTTTTATTTTTTTCATCTATTTCGAATTCATTTGAATTTAATTTGCTAATAAATTCATTTGATAAAATTATAAAATTGGCTTTTATCGTCAACTCTTCCAGAAATAACTAAAGGAGTTCTAGACTCATCAATTAATATACTGTCTACCTCATCAACAATACAATAATTGTGTTCCCTCTGAACCATTTCTGATAAATCATATTTCATATTATCTCTTAAATAATCAAAACCTAGTTCGTTATTAGTTCCGTAAGTTATATCAAAATTATAATTTTTCTTTCTTTCTTGGTCATCTAATTCTCCTGTTATACAACCTGTAGAAATACCTAAAAATTTGTAAACCTTTCCCATCCATTCAGAGTCTCTTTTTGCCAAATAGTCGTTAACTGTAACGATATGGACTCCTTTACCAGTTAAGGAATTTAAATAAGCTGGAAGAGTAGAAACGAGGGTTTTACCCTCACCAGTTTTCATCTCTGCTATTTTACCATGATGTAATATCAATCCACCTAACAATTGGACATCATAATGTCTTTCTCCCAAAGTTCTTCTAGCTGCCTCTCTTACTAATGCAAAACTTTCTGGAATTATTTTTTCAATTGCCAAGCCTTCTTTAATTGATTTTCTGAGTTCAAAAGTTTTTTGAGGAAACTCTTCATCTTTTAAAGCCGAAATTGATTTTTCTTGCTCATTTATAGCGTTAATAATCGGTTTAATTTTAGTTAATTCTTGTTGATTACCGCTTTTAAATATTTTAGTAAGTGCTCTTGCAAATAAATTCATTATACTTCTATATATGTATTAATTGATATAATTAAATAGAAACTATGACAATAAATTTAAAAAATTTTTTAAAAGACAAATCTAAATTATCAAGAATGGGGGAGTTCCAGGAGTTAAAATCTATAGATGGGCTTGAAATTTCATCTGTTTCTGCAGATCTTTATGAGAATGGAAGAGATGATTTAACACTATTTTATTTTAAAGGTGGTGCAAATTACGCAACTATGACTACTTCTAATAGCATTACTTCAGAGACAATTGTTTGGAATAAAAGATCAAATAAAAAGTCAATAAAAGCGCTACTCATAAATACAAAAAACGCAAATACCTTTACAGGAAAACAAGGGATCGAGAGTCTTGATATGGTTGCAAAAAATTTATCTAAAGTACTTACTATTAGAGATTCTCAAAGCAAAGAAGGCATTTATGAAACAATAAAAATTAAAGACATTATCTTTGCCTCCACAGGTGTTATTGGTGAAAAGTTTCCAACAGAAAAAATATGTAATACTTTAGAAAATCTGGCTGAAAAATTAAGAGAGAATCATAATAAATTAATTTGGATTAAAGCTGCATCGTCTATAATGACAACAGATACCAAACCTAAATTAGCTTACGAAGAAATTATTGTTGGAAATAAAATAATTAAACTAGCAGGAATAGCAAAAGGATCAGGGATGATTGCACCAAATCTTGCTACGATGTTGTCATTTATATTTACAGATGCAGATATTCCATCAAATGTTTTAAAACAATTGTTAAAAAAATCTGTTGCCAATACTTTTAATGCAATAACAGTCGATAATGACCAATCGACTAATGATATGGTTTCTATTTTCTCTACAAAAAAAATAAAAATAGGACAAAATAAAAGTTTAAATGATCCAGTAATAAAGAAATTTGAGTCGGCATTAAAAAACTTATGCTTAAATCTTTCTAAACAAATTGTTGTTGATGGAGAAGGAGCAAAAAAATTTGTGACAGTAAAAGTTATTAATGCAAGATCATTAACAAGCGCAAAAAAAATTGCTTTTTCAGTGGCAAACTCTCCTTTAGTAAAAACAGCTATAGCTGGTGAAGACCCTAACTGGGGTAGAATAATTATGGGTATAGGAAAATCTGGTGAAAATGTTGATAAAGAAAAATTAATTATAAAATTTGGAGAATTTGTCTTAGCAGAAAACGGAAAAATATCTGATAATTATGATGAAGGAAAAGTAAAAGAATATATGAAATGGGATTCTATTATGATTGAAATAAATTTAAACTTAGGAAATGATTATTTCGAATGTTATACCTGCGATTTCACTCATGATTATATTGATATTAATACAGATTATAGAAATCCAACTTAAAATTTAAAATGATTAAATATAACCTTAAATGCAATAATAAACATGAATTTGAAAGCTGGTTTTCTAATTCAGAAGAGTTTGAAAAACTTAAGAAGAAAAAATTACTTGAGTGCTTTATTTGTGGATCAAGAAGTATTAAAAAATCTATTATGTCTCCAGTAATTATTAACTCATCCAAAGAAGTAAAACTAGGAAATCCTTCAAGAAACGATTATTTAAAAGTAAAAAATGATTTAGTAAAATTAAGAAAATTCGTTGAAAAAAATTTTGAATTTGTAGGTGAAAAATTTGCTGATAGAGTTAGAAATGTTTATTATGATCGATCAAGTAAAAAAAATATTTACGGGGTGACCACACCAGAAGAGAGAGCTGAATTAGAAGATGAAGGTATAGAATTTTCTAGTATCCCTTGGGTTGAAAAAGATAACTAATTTTTAATATTCGTTATTATGTAGTTTACAGATAGATTGTCAGATCTCTTCCATTTATTTAAAAAAGGATTAAATTCCAAACCCTTTACATTTTTGTTCTTAAAATTTAGTTTTGACATTTTTTCTATAAGCTCTTCAGGTTTTAAGAATTTATTCCAATCATGTGTACCGATAGGAAGCCATCTTAAAATATATTCTGCACCAACTATAGCTTTTATATAAGAAGTTAATGTTCGATTTATAGTTGCAGTAAACATCATACCATTATTTTTAAGCAAGTTAGAACAGGATTTCAAATATAGATCAAGATTTTCAACATGCTCAACAATTTCTAAATTTAAGATTATATCATAATATTCTTTTTCAATTAATTGCTCTGGAGATTTATTTAAATAATTGATATTTAAATTATTTTTTTTAGCATGTAATTTAGCAACTTTGATATTTTTTTCAGACGCATCTATTCCAGTAACTTCTGCTCCCAATCTGCACATTGGTTCGGAAATAAGTCCACCACCGCAACCAATATCTAAAATTCTTAAATTTTTTAGTGGTGCCAACTCTTTTGAAGAAATATCAAAATGAAGATAACTATATTCCAAAATATGTTCAATTCTAATAGGGTTAAATTTATGCAAAGGTTTGAATTTTCCATTAACATCCCACCATTCTTCAGCTAAATTTGAAAATTTTTGTATTTCTTCTTTATTTATTGTAGTCATACACGTCTTTATTATATTTATATTTATTCTATTAATACTATATTAAAATTAACAATGGCAAAAAAAGTTTTAAAATTTGGGGGAACTTCAGTTGGTTCAATTGATAGAATTTTGCATGCGGCAAAAATAATCAAAAATGAATACGATAAAAAGCACAAGATTATCGTTATTGTTTCTGCTATGGCTGGAAAAACTAATGAACTATTAAGTCAAGCTAAACAAATTTCGGAGAAATTTAATAAAAGAGAGCTTGATGTACTAATTACCTCTGGAGAGCAGGTAACATCTGCATTGATTGCTGGAGCATTAAATGAAATAGGGATTAAATCAAAATCTTTAATGAATTGGCAGATTCCAATCTTGACCGAAGGAGAGCATAACAATTCTAGAATTATTAATTTAAATATTGAAAAAATTGAAAAATATTTGTCAGAAGAAGTAGTTGTTATTATTCCCGGATTTCAAGGAATTTCAAAAAAGGGAGATATAACTTCAATAGGTCGAGGAGGGTCAGATGCTACAGCAGTAGCTGTAGCAAAAATTTTTAATACTGACAGTTGTGAAATTTATACAGATGTTGATGGAGTATATTCAACAGACCCAAATAAAATTCCGCTAGCAAAAAAAATCGACAAAATTTCATATGAAGAGATGCTTGAACTCTCTTCATTAGGAGCAAAAGTAATGCAACCATCTGCTGTTCAAGCAGCTATGATGTATAATATTCCTTTACAAGTAAGATCAACTTTTACCGATAGAAGTGGAACAAAAATATTTAATCAAGAAAATATAGATTACACTAAATCAGTAACAGGTGTCGCTTATTCTAAAGATGACGCTAAAATTACTTTAGTAAGCGTTGAAGATAAACCAGGTGTAGCAGCTGAAATTTTTGAACCATTAAAAGATAATCAAATAAACGTAGATATGGTAATTCAAAATATTTCACCAGACGGAAAAATGACTGATTTAACATTTACTATTAAGCGAGATGATTTAAAAATGACATTAGAGTTAATAAAAAAAAATAATAGAATCAAGTTTAAAGAAATAAGTAGTAATGATAACGTTTCAAAAGTTTCTATAGTTGGGGCAGGAATGGTGACAACCCCGGGTGTTACTTATAATATGTTTAGGGCTTTAGCTGATATTCAGGTGAATATTCTAGCTATATCTACTTCGGAGATAAAATTATCAGTTATAATAGACGAAAAAAATACTTTGAAAGCAGTAAAAAAACTTCATACAGTTTTTAACTTAGATTAAAATGGAAGTTAGACCACATAGAACTATCAATCGGAAAAAGACAAAAAAAATAACTCTAGGAAATGTTATTGTAGGAGGAGATTCTCCGATTACAGTTCAGTCTATGACGAATACACTTACAACAGATATAAAAGGAACAATAAAACAAATACTTGAACTTGAGAATGCTGGTGCTGACATCATTAGGGTTTCATGTCCAGATCAAGAGTCAACAACTTCGCTAAAAGAAATTATAAAAGAAGCAACAGTTCCAATTGTTGCTGATATACATTTTCACCATAAAAGAGCAATCGAAGCAGCCAAAAATGGAGCAAGTTGTTTAAGAATTAATCCAGGTAATATTGGATCACCTGAAAGAGTAGTAGAAATAATTAAAGCTGCGAAAGATTATAATTGTTCAATTAGGATAGGAGTAAATGGAGGTTCTCTGGATAAGTCTCTTTTAGATAAATATAAAGAACCGTGTCCAGAAGCTTTAGTAGAAAGCGCAATGTATAATGTAAAGTTATTAGAGGATAATGATTTTTATAATTTTAAAATAAGCGTTAAGTCATCAGATGTTTTTTTAGCAATCAAATCTTACGAGTTACTTTCAGAGTCCTGCGATTATCCTTTACACTTAGGTGTTACCGAAGCAGGAGGGCTAATTACTGGAAGTATTAAATCTTCAATAGGAATCGGACAGTTGTTAATGAAAGGAATTGGAGACACAATAAGAGTTTCACTATCCGCTGATCCCGTTGAAGAAATAAAAGCTGGTTATGAAATTTTAAAGTCTCTTAATTTAAGATCAAGGGGTGTTCAGATTATTTCCTGTCCTTCTTGCGCACGACAAGCATTTCCAGTAATCGAAACAGTAAAAATTTTAGAAAAAGAGTTATCGCATATCACAACGCCAATTACACTCTCTATAATTGGATGTGTAGTCAACGGACCAGGGGAAGCCGCTCAAACAGAAATTGGACTTACAGGGGGTGGACAAGATAATAATTTACTGTATCTTTCTGGAATTCCACACACCAAAGTCCCAAGCGGAAATATCATTAAAAAAGTTGTGGAATTAGTAGAAACAAAAGTAAAAGAAAAAAAAAATTAAATTATGGTTCCTAGAGAAAAGATAGAAGCAATAGTTTCTAAATATGACAAAATTGAACAGGAATTATCCTCAGGTTCTATAGATCCTAAAACGTACGTAAAAAAATCAAAAGAATACTCAGAATTAGGCACAATTATCAAAATTGCTAAAGATTATTTACGATTTGAAAATGAGGAAAAAGATTTAAAAAACATGCTCAATGAAAAAGCTACTGATAAAGATATGACTATTTTAGCTGAAAAAGAATTATCAGATTTAAATAAAAAAAAAGTTGAATATGAAAATAAAATAAAAGTTTTTTTACTTCCAAAAGATTTAGACGATCAAAAAAACGCTATCGTTGAAATTAGAGCTGGTACCGGTGGATTAGAGGCTACTTTATTTTGTTCAGATTTGTTTAAAATGTATGAAAAAGTTTGTTCAAAAAAAAAGTGGAAAATTGACATTATCAACATCTCAAAAAGTGAAGCTGGTGGATTTAAAGAAGTTATTTTTTCTGTTACAGGAAGCAATATTTATTCTTATTTGAAATATGAGTCAGGAGTGCATCGAGTTCAAAGAGTTCCTGATACTGAAACACAAGGAAGAGTACACACTTCTGCTTCCACTGTAGCTGTATTACCAGAGGCAGAAGAGGTTGATATTCAAATTAAAGAATCTGATTTAAGAATAGATGTTTTTAGAGCTGGTGGTCCTGGAGGACAATCAGTTAACACTACAGATAGTGCGGTTAGAATTACCCATATTCCATCTGGTGTAGTCGTCAGTCAACAAGATGAAAAATCACAACATAAAAATAAAGCTAAAGCTTTAAAAATTTTAAGAGCCAGAGTTTATGAGGCAGAAAAACAAAAAAAAGATAAAGAAAGATCACAAAATAGAAAAAGTCAAATAGGTTCAGGAGATAGATCTGAAAGAATAAGGACCTATAATTTTCCTCAAGGTAGAGTGACAGACCATAGAATAAATCTAACTTTACATAAACTTGATGAATTTTTAAATGGTGAAATTCATGAAGAAATGAACGAGACTTTAAGATTAAAAGAGCAAGATTTAAAATTAAAAGAGTTAAACTAATGATAATTTCTGAAATCATTAATAAAGGATCTAAAATTTTAAAAAATAAGAATATCAGGTCACATATGATAGATTCCGAGATAATATTATCTAATGTGCTAAATAAAAAAAGAGAATTTATTTTAACTTCTGAAAATTATGAAATATCAAAAAAACAAATAGAAAAATTTAACTGCTTATTAAAAAGACGTCTTAAAAACGAACCTTTAGCTTATATTTTTAATAGAAAAGAATTTTGGAATACGAGTTTTTTAATAAATAAAAATACCCTTATTCCTAGACCGGAAACTGAATTAATGGTTGAAAAATTAGTTCGTATTTTTCAAAATAAATCTCCTTTTATCATTGATGTGGGGACAGGATCAGGGTGTATCTTAATATCCCTTCTAGAAGAGCTTAGGTTTGCAAAAGGTATAGGAATAGATATATCAAGAAAAGCTTTAGAGATTGCTATTAAAAATGGAAAAAAATCAAAGGCTAAGAAAAGAATCAAATTTTTTAATAAGTCTATATCTGATAGAATTGATAGTAAGTTTGATTTAATTGTTTCAAATCCTCCTTATATCTGCAGTCATCAATTCATCAGTTTGTCAAATGATATTAAAAACTATGAACCGAAAATTGCTTTAAACGGGGGAAAGGATGGACTTGACGTAATTAAAAAAATTATTTACAAAGCAAGAAACATCTTAAGAAAAAACGGTATGCTCGCCTTAGAAATTGGAAACGGGCAATATAGAAAAGTTTCACAAATATTAAAAAGAAATAAATTTAGAGAAAAATTTTTGATTAAAGACTACCGAGAAAATATAAGATGCATTTTATCAATAATAAATTAATTTTTTAAGAGCTTAAGTATTATGAACAATCACAAAAGAAGAAATTTTAGATCCCGCCCACAGAAAACTGGTTTTCGAAGAAGAAATGGTAGTTCTAATCAAAGCCAAAACAATCATTTAAATAATGGAAATAATAATTTTACTCGGGGTGGAAATATTACAAATCCTTTTAATATCGAAAAGGCCATACAAAGGTTTCAACAATTAGCTAAGGACGCTCAGAGTAATGGTGATCCGGTAATGGTGGAAAATTATTTGCAACATGCTGACCACTACTCTAGAAAATTAGCAGAGATTAACTCAAGAAGACAAGTCTCGAATGTGCAAAATAAAGAAATTACCCAAACGACAGAAGTAAAACTTGAAGAAAAATCATTAGCTCAAATTCTTACAGATAATTCTAAAGAACTCAAAAAAGACTAATTAGTTCTCAATTCAGATATTTTTAAATCTATTTTGATTCTTTCTATTTCGAATTCTTTTCTTTCGTCGCCTTTTAAAATTTTACCTGATGGTAACTTTAATTTTTGTGAATTTATTTTTTTACCATTAACAATAACTTCATAATGAAGATGTGGACCAGTCGACATACCGGTTGAACCAACATAACCTATAATTTGTCCTTGCTTAACTTTTCTACCTTCTTTAATTCCTTTTGCAAAACTTTTTAAGTGAGCATAAATAGTTTGATAGGTTGAATTATGTTTGATCTTTATACAATTACCACCACCACCACACCATCTTGATCTTATTATAGTTCCTGATCCAGAAGCCATAATTGGTGTACCAGATGGCGCAGCAAAATCTGTTCCTAAATGTTTCTTATTATATCCTAGTATAGGATGTTTTCTCATTCCAAAAGGTGATGACAGTCTAGCTCCGTTGATAGGAGTTTTCATTAGAGATTTAACTATACTTTTTCCGTTAATATCATAATAACCTTCTTCATCTTTATATTTAAACTTGTAAAGATTTATCTCTCTATTATTAACATTCATCGACGCATAAATAATTTTTCCAGTATCTTTTACAACATCATTACCATCAACAAATTTTTCATAATAAATTTTGAACACATCATCTTTTCTTATGTCTCGTTGAAAATCTATTTCAAAACCATAAATTCTTGCAAATTCTATAATTATATTTGGTTCAATGCCGCTTTTGATTGCCGAAGAATAAAGATTATTTACAATTGTACTGCTTACAAGAGTTTCTTTTTTATTCAATTGAAGAATATTCTTTTTAATTAAAAAAGTGTTTTGATTTTTCCTTATTTCAATACTTAAAGTATTAGAGATAGGGTATAAAATTTTTACAATACTATTAAAATTTTCACTTTTCTTTTTTAAAATAATATTAAGCTCTCTACCTGAGTAAATATTTGTTAATTTACTTTTATATAGCTCATTAACGGCAATTTTGATTTCATTTTTATCTACATTAAATTTATTTAAAATTTTTTCAATGTTATCATTATCCTGAATTATATATTTAAATTCACTGTATGGACTTCTTAAATTTTCAAAAAGAAAATTAGTAGTTTTAGTAAATTCTTCTGATTTTAATAAAGATTGAAAATTTTTTTGATGAATTGAGTTTTTTTTATGAAGAGAGTCCGAAATAAAGATGTAAGAAAAAAAAATTATTATTAGAAATATAAAGTAACCTAAGTAAACCCTAATTTTTCCAGTAAATATTAGCCCTCCACGGCTAGCGTTGTTTTTGAAGTTATTTAACATTGAGTAAATGATATCTTTTAACGTCATAATTGATTTCTATAAAAATTGCTTTATCTTTGCAATCATAAGAGCCTAAATAGCCCCTTATTTACAAGGTTTTTTTATTATTAAACGCCTTGATTTATCCTATTTTTGTACTATAACCGTCGCTCACCTCAAGTAAAAAAATTCATAATCTTTACTAAAGGTGTGTTTAGGTTTTCGTAAGAGAACTTTAGCTTTTTTAAATTGTAAAATTGAGAAGAGAAGTGTGGACGGCTAGGTTAGCAAAGAAATTGTCGTACACACTTTAACGAAAGTAACTTTAGTACATGCTAAAGTTATTAAAGCTAGTGTGCGCCGTTATTAAACTTGAGAGTTTGATCATGGCTCAGAACGTACGCTGGCGGCACGCCT
>MDTB01155959.1_pt1 | contig 13043 bp, 12 predicted proteins | sample 811161 | NCBI WGS metagenome assembly MDTB01 (sample SAMN05326650, study PRJNA326480) | marine metagenome | isolation source: seawater | place: Mediterranean Sea | collected 2009 | reverse complement strand
CGATGAGAGGCCTGCATCGCGCGTGCTGCACGTGCCGCCCCGCCGATGCAGTTTTCGTGCTGTTTCACGCCACCCGAAGCGGGCTGGGGATGCGCCCACAGGGCAATATGCTTGCGGCGGCGGCAAATCCTTTCAGCCACCATGGGGCGTACCGCCATCGGCGGTCTTGCGAATATCAAGATGCAGTAGAATTTCGGTGATCACGGATTGGCCCAGCTTAGCGACCTCGGTTGTCACACCGCCATGGCCAAAAACATGTTGTTCATGCCCGCAAACCGAACAAACATAGATATTCATATCTCAACCATACCCAAAATAGCGGTTCCGAGCTGGCGAAACATGTTGCTCCCTTCGTCGGCACAAAGCAGCGCCCCACCCTTGGGCGTCGACCCAATCACAACCCCGTCCAAATGCGCCTTTTGCGCGAAAGTCATGGACACGTCGCCAGTCCTCGGTGACAGGTCGACCCGGCGACCTGCATCGGCAAACCCGCAAGTAAGTTTGACTCCGGTTTGGCGCGCTTAAGCGGCAATCACAAAGCTGCCGGCCAGCGGCAAATTATCTGGTGCGACGCGACCATCAATGCTTTGTTTGAGCGCGGCCAAAAACAGTCTGTTATAAAAAAACAAATGCTGATCTTTCGCAAAACCAAAAACACCTGGCGGCAATTTTCCCGCCGCATGCAGATATGGCGCTGTCACTGACCCAAGCCCCAAGGATAAACTAAATGAATGATATCTGGGCGGGTTTAGAGGCAGCATTTTGGCTGATCGTCACACTCAATACAGATCTGCTTGAAATCACACTTCGCTCGCTGCAGGTGAGCCTGACGGCATTGGTCATCGCCTCACTTATTGCATTGCCCCTTGGCACCTGGTTGGCAATCCGCCGGTTTCGCTATCGGCGGGCCACGATCGCCGGTCTGAACGCATTGATGGGCCTGCCGCCGGTGGTCGTTGGCTTGATAGTTTATCTGTTGCTCTCGCGGTCCGGGCCGCTTGGCGTGCTCGGATTATTATTTACGCCAACTGCGATGATCATCGCCCAGGTGATCATTATCACACCGCTAATTGCGTCAATCACCCACCAAGCGATCCGCGAACTTTGGGCCGATTATCACGACCTTTTGATCTCTTTGAACACCACCAAAAAACAGCGCATCATGACCTTGATCTGGGATGCTCGGCGCACCTTGCTCACAGCCTCTCTGGCCGGCTTTGGCCGGGCTATTGGCGAGGTCGGGGCGATCATGATCGTGGGTGGCAATATCGACCATGCCACCCGGGTTTTGACGACAGCCATCGCCCTGGAGACCAGTAAAGGCGACTTCGCGCTTGCGCTGGGTTTGGGATTCGTGCTGATCGCCCTTGCCTTGGCGGTGAATTTCACAATTCACGCCCTTTCCCGAACCGAGCGAGACAGCACATGGTGACCCTAAAAGCTGGCCTCACCCTGACCGCAGCCTTGGTCAAGCGCCGCCAAAAAACCATCCTAGGGCCGATTGACTTGGCCCTTGCGGCAAGCGGCTTCACCATCGTTCTTGGTCCCAATGGGGCGGGTAAGACGACGCTTTTAAAAGTTTTACACGGGATCGAGCGGCTAAGCGCCGGGTCGGTCACATGGCCGATCACTGAGCCACTGGTCCGCCAACAGCAAGCGTTTGTTTTCCAGAGCCCGATCATGCTCCGCCGCTCGGTCTGGGCTAATCTTGCCTATCCGTTGCAACTGCTCGGTCGGCCGCGGGCGGAGATCGCACAAAAAGTGGACGATTGGGCCGGCCGAATCGGCCTAGAGACGGCACTCAATCGACCGGCACCTCGCCTGTCGGCCGGCGAAAAACAGAAACTCGCCCTCGCACGGGCATTGATCCGGCAACCGCAAACCCTGTTCTTGGACGAGCCATGTGCCAATCTTGACGGACGGTCCACACGAGAAATCGAAACCCTGTTGCGTAATGCCTTTGACAACGGCACCCGGATCATCATGGCCACCCATGACCTCGGCCAGGCCCGACGCTTGGCCACCGACGTGGTTTTCTTACTGAATGGTCAATTACAAGATCAAGGCCTGGCGCCAAGAATTTTCAATGCGCCCGGCACGCCGCAAAGCCAGGCGTTTTTTGCCGGTGAAATTGTCGAATGATCCGCCTAATAAGCTTTTTGATATGTTTCATTGCAGCATCGGCGCAGGCCGAAACCATGCGCCTGGCGGTGACCACCAGCTTTCACAACTCTGGCCTTTCCGATTTGCTCCTGCCCGCCATCCGTGCTGACCTTGGGTTGCATGTGCAATTGCTGGTCGTCGGCACGGGACAAGCCTTGAGGCTTGGTCGAGCCGGCGATGTGGATGCGGTCCTGGTCCATTCCAAAACAGCTGAAGACGCGTTTGTCAGCGCCGGTTTTGCGAGCCACCGCCGCCCCATCATGTATAATGATTTTGTGCTTATCGGTCCGGCAAGTGACCCTGCCGCGATTAGACAGGCAAGCGACGTCAAAGAGGCTTTACGCCGCATTGCCGACGTCAAGGTCCGCTTCGTTAGTCGCGGCGACGATAGCGGCACCGATAAAACGGAACGCCGGCTTTGGGCGGCAGCGGCGTTGCAACCGGAAACCTTTGATCCTTGGTATAAATCGCTGGGCATGGGCATGGGTGCCAGCTTGAATACCGCTGCTGGGTTAAATGCGTATATCCTCGCCGACCGGGCAAGCTGGCTAAACTTCGGCAATAAAAGAACATTGGTGCTGCTTTTTTCAGGCGATCCGGCGTTGTTTAATCAATATGCGTTTTTGCCCATTAACCCGTCACGGCACCCGCATGTGAAGTGGGCAGCAGCAGCAGCATTGGAAAAATGGTTGGCCGGCGCAACCGCCAAAGCGCTGATAAATGACTATAAAATCGCCGGCCAACAACTGTTCATTCATAATGCCCAGCATTGATCGCCGCAGCGCGTGGCCGCCGCCGCAGTGTAACCTTACTTTGCTGCCGGAATTTTAAATCAAAAATCACCACGCTTGGGAATTGAGCCGGGCGGCGGATTGGCATATATCACATTCGGACTATATGGCGCTTCTAAGCACGATTTCTTTCCAATCCCGTGACCGCCTAAAAAATTAACTTTAAGAGAGGATTATCCATGGCTTTCGAACTTCCGGCTCTACCTTATGCCAAAGACGCACTTGAGCCTCACATTTCCGCAAACACCCTCGATTTTCACCATGGCAAGCATCACAACTCCTATGTTGTTAACCTCAATGGTATGATTGCTGATTCCGATATGGCCGCTGACAGCCTTGAAGACATTATCCATAAAGTTGCCGGCGATGCCGGCAAAGCCGGGGTCTTCAACAATGCTGCGCAAATCTGGAACCATACTTTTTACTGGCATTCGATGAAGCCAAATGGCGGCGGCAAGCCAACCGGCGCGATCGCCGCTAAAATCGATGAAGATTTTGGTTCGTATGATGCCTTTGTCGAGGCTTTCAAAGCTGCCGGCGCCACCCAATTTGGCTCAGGCTGGGCCTGGCTGGTGCTTGATAATGGCAAGCTAAAAGTCGAAAAAACCGGTAATGCCGAACTGCCCATGACCAAAGGCCAAACGGCGCTGCTGACCATGGACGTTTGGGAGCATGCCTATTATTTGGATTTCCAAAATCGCCGCCCAGATTACATCGCCACTTTCTTGAATGAGTTGGTGAACTGGGATTTTGCGAACGAGAACTTAGCGAACGCATAAGCGCCACAGCGACACAATCCGCTGGGCGGCGGCCATCCGATCGCCGCCCAGTGTCATTTCGCCCTTGCAGTGGCCTGCCGACAGCGCGATGCTAACGCTTCCTGTCGATTAATTGGCGAGCAGAGCCATGTCCCTTACCGTTATACCTTCCGGCGCCGCCTGCGGGGCGACCGTCACCGGCGTTGATCTGAGCAAAGCCTTGGCCGCAGATGAGGTGGCCGCCATTCGGGCAGCTTGGTTACAGCACCACGTCTTGGCGTTTCCAGACCAAGCCATGAGCGACGATGATTTGGAACGGTTTACGGTCGCCTTTGGTGGTTTTGGTGATGATCCGTTCATCGCCCCCATCGCCGGCCGCAAGAACATCATTGCCGTGACCCGAACGGCCGATGAAAAAGCCCCGATATTCGCCGGCAGTTGGCACACCGATTGGAGTTTCCTGGCGGAACCACCAGCAGGAACATGTCTTTACGGGATCACCATTCCACCCCATGGCGGCGACACCTTATTTGCAAACCAGCATCTGGCCTATGCGCAGTTGCCGAGCCACTTGCGGGCGCGGATCGACGGCAAAATGGCGATTCATTCGGCCGCCGCCTCCTATGCCCCGGAGGGCAAATATGGTGAGGCCGATAAAGCCAGCGATCGCAGTATGGACATTCGGCCATCGGCCGCCGCCCAGGCGACCCATATCCATCCCTTGGTGCGGCCTCACCCGGAGACAGGACAGCTCGGCTTTTTCAGCACCCGAGGCTATATCAAAGCCATCGTCGACATGGCCGCCGATGAGAGCGACGAATTGCTTGACGCGCTGCACCAATGGCAGGGCCGTGATGAATTTGTTTACCGCCATAAATGGCAACCCCAGATGCTGGTGATGTGGGACAACCGCAGCCTTCTGCATATGGCCACGGGCGGCTATGAGGGCCATGCGCGACACCTTCACCGAACCACAATTGCCGCCGCCAAAGTCAGCGCCTAACCAGGGAAACGGAAGGCGGTTGCTTGGCACTCATTGGCCGCCAAGATCCGCAGTGAGGAAGAGGACAAACAGATGACATTGCTTGAAACGCGCCCGATGGGAGAAAACTTTGGTGTTGAGGTTTGCAATGTCGACTTAGCATCGGTCGACGATACCAGCTTTGCGGCAATTTATGCGCTCTGGCAGGCCGAGCCGTTGCTATTGTTTCGCCGGCAGAGCCTGACGGAACGCGAACAGGTAAGTTTCAGCCGCCGCTTTGGTGACCTGGACCTGATCGTCCGCGATGATATGCAATCACCGACAACCCCGGAAATTATCTATATCACCAGTTTGAAGCGCCCTGACGGCAGCCCACTTGGCGGTCTTGGCAGTTATGAAGTGAAATGGCATCACGATCAGGTTTATCGCCAACGACCTGCATCAGGATCCATTTTCTATGCCCTGGAAATGCCGGAAAATGACGGTCGGACCTCTTTTTGCAATACCAAATTGGCCTATGACGCGCTGCCCGATGCGCTGCGCCAACGGGTCGCCGGTCGCCGCGCCACTTGTCAGTATGGCAATCGAGCGGATGTCAGCTTTCAGCAAGATTTTGCCCATGATCCAGAGCGCATCAAAGAGCTGAATAAGCGTACCCCACCGGCGACCCATGACATGGTTTTGGAAAACCCCGCAACCGGGCAAAAATCGCTCTATCTCGACCCCAACAAAACCTTTGCCGTTGAAGGCTTAGACGCGCACGCCGGGACGGCCCTGGTTGCCGACCTGCAAGCACATATGCTGCAGGACCAATTCATTCACACCCACACCTGGCGGAATGGCGATGTGGTGCTCTGGGACAATGCCCGCCTATGGCACCGACGGGAGGCGTTTAACGAGGATTTGCCGCGTTTCGCCAAACGCACCACGATTTTTCTAAACCCTGCTGACTTTGCGGTGCCGGAACCAGATCTGGTATGAAAGAGGCCCCTATGACCGATAAGACATCGCCCCTTCACGGCCTGCGGGTAATCGATGCCGCAACCGTCTTGGCCGGGCCAACAATTGCCATGCAATTAGCTGATTTCGGTGCCGACGTGATCAAGATTGAGCATCCCCGTGGCGACGTTTTACGGCAGACCGGTTTTCTCAAGGATGGTGTTGGCCTGTGGTTTAAAATGGCGAACCGCAATAAGCGGGCGATCACGCTGAACTTTTCCGCCCCCAAAGGGCAGGCATTATTTAAAGAATTAATTAAGTCCACCGATGTGCTGATTGAAAATTTCCGCACCGGAACAATGGAAAAATGGGGCCTTGGGTGGGAAGATTTAAAAGCCATTAACCCACGCTTGGTGATGGTCCGGGTCACCGGCTTTGGCCAAACCGGCCCCTACCGTCATCGCCCCGGCTTTGGCACCATCGCTGAGGCGTTCAGTGGTTTTGCAGCGGCCACAGGCACTGCCGACGGGCCGCCGACCTTACCAAATTTCGGCCTCGCCGACGGCATTGCGGCCGCCTATGGGACCTTTGCTGCAATGTTTGCGCTGTACCACCGCGATGCCCAAGGCAGCGGCGTCGGCCAATTCATTGACCTGAGCATTTACGAGCCGTTGTTTCAGGTCATGGGACCACAGCCTTTAGACTATGATCAACTTGGGCTGATTGCGGAACGCATGGGAAATCGTTCAAAAAATAATGCGCCGCGGAATACCTATCAGACCAAAGATGGCCACTGGGTTGCTATTTCGACCAATTCACCGGCCATTGTGAACCGCGTTTTAACGCTTTGCGGTGGCCCGGATGTGGCCGCTGACCCGCGCTTTCAAACCCCGCAAGGACGGGTCGAACATATTGATGAGGTTGACGGTATCGTCGCTGATTGGATTGCCATGCATAGCTTAGAAGTGGTTCTGGACGCCTTCGAGAAAGCCGAAGCAGCCATCGGCCCTGCCTATACTACGGACCAAATTTTCAGCGATCCACAATATCAGGCGCGCGCTGACATCATCACCATTGAGGATGAAGATTTGGGCCCAATCCGGATGACCAATGCCTTCCCGCTGATGTCAGAAACACCGGCGAAAATCCGTCACGCCGGGCCGCGCAAGGGCCAACACAATGCTGAAATTCTGGGCGATGAACTTGGCCTTTCGGCGACCGAGATGGCCGCGCTGGCCAAGGACGGAGTGATTTAGCGACACCGAGATCAGCTTGATCTGGCACCGATAACACCACCGGGCCGCCATACCGGGCAGCTCTCGCAGCAAGCTTGTTCCCAATATCCTGCCACGCGAACCACATTATGCCGATAGGGTTAATAATGCGAAAAATATTGTAACGTATTGAAACTGAATGGAAACGAAACCATATCGATGCTATTCATCAGGTAATTAACTTATCGAAGCTAAAAAGGTGTTTAATGTTATGGCCAATACGTTTCATTTAGCTGTGCCCGCCGGCGATCTCGAGACAACAGTTGCTTTTTATCGCGATATCTTAGGATGCGAGACAGGTAACATGGAGGCCGGTCGCTGGGTCGATATTAATTTTTGGGGCAATGAGCTAACCTTGCATCAAAGTGAAGAACGCTTGCCCAGCGTGCGCCATGACGTTGATATGGGCGCGGTCGCTGTGCCGCATTTTGGCGTGCACCTCTCCGAAAGCGACTTTGAGGCCGTTAAGGCACGCTTAGATGCGCATAATATCGACTATATCGACCCGCCGTATCGGCGCTTCATAGGTAATGAATTTGAGCAGGAAACATTTTTCATCAAAGACCCCAATGGCAATGTCATGGAGATCAAAACCATGGTTAACCCAGAGGTCCTATTTAAAACCGCCTAAGTCGGCATTCCTGCCGGCCGACGAGCGCTTGCCATACGGATATTCATAAAGGCTGCCTGTCATGTCCTTAGCTGACTCTGAGCGGTTTTCAGATATCATCCAAATTCATGCACTTAAGGCAGCTTATTGTCGCTTTGTGGACACAAAGCAATGGCCGCAATTGCAGGCGCTTTTCACCGCCGACGTGGTCTTTGAGGGCTTTGGCTCTGCGCCAAGCGGAGCCAGCCTTGAGATGTTTATTGCCGGCATCTCGCAGCGCTTCGCCAATGCGGTAACAGTTCACCACTGCCACATGCCCGAAATTGCCTTTCTTGGTCCCGACCGGGCGCGTGCCGTCTGGGCGATGATGGACCTGGTCGATTTGGGCGAAGGCGGCAGTCCGATTGAAGCACCCGACCATCGTGGTTATATCGGTCATGGTCATTATGAGGATGAATACCGTTATGGAAATGGGGCTTGGAAATTCGCCTTCAAACGCCTCACCCGACTGCGCCTTGACCCATTGCCGGCGGATTACCCCGTGGCCCGTACCGATTTACGAGCCGCCGATCCGGATTGGCTGAAACCATAGCATTTACCCGCTGCACGCCAGCGATCGACGGACCATCACTCGGGGGACAGCTGCATGACCATCAGACTTTGGGGACGGCCGACCTCGGCGCGGACGCAAAAGGTATTATTGGCGCTGGCAGAGCTTGGCCTCGACTACGAACTGATCTTGGCCAGCGGCACCATGGGTGCCGGCGGTCATGTCGCCAAGGGCAATCAGCCCTTCGGCATTGTCGATACGCCTGAATACCGCGCCATCAATCCAAACGGCACAATCCCGACAATCGATATTGATGGTTTTGTCCTGTGGGAATCTAATGCCATCGTGCAATATCTTGGGATGACCTATGATGCGGCGAAATTTTACGCATCTGACGGCAAAATATTTGCCTCGGCCAGCCGCTGGATGCTGTGGGAAAATAATGAGCTGATTTCGCCCATGCACAATTATGTCAAACACACGATCCGCTTTCCAGCAGCGCAACGCGACCCCGATATCGTCACCGCCGCCCGGGAGGCGTTGATCGCCGCCTGGCGAATTGTTGACGATCAACTGGCACGGACTAGTCATATCGCCGACGATGCCTGGACCCTTGGTGACATTCCGATGACAATCAGGGCCCACCGGTGGTTTTTGTTGGATGTCCCGGCACCGTCGTTCCCCAACCTGGAACGCTATTACAAATCGGTCGCCGCCCGGCCAAGTTTCGCAGCAATTGCCGACCCAGCGATGCACCTTGCCGGTTAACCGCTCAGGGCCATGCGCGATGCCACCGGCATGACAGCTGGTGGTGCCCCGACACATCCGCAGGCAGGGACTTTTCCGAGCGATAACCGCCCCAAAGGATAACGCCATGAAGGCACATTGTCGCAACCGCCGGTCAGCATCCCTGCAAAACGCCGAGACACCGCCGATTGGTTAACTTTTTCGCACTTGGCAGGTGCTGATGGGTTGCCTTGTGACGCGCGCGGCGCATAATATACACAGCACGTCGGCCCTGGCTGCAACGTGCTGTGCGCCGCCCAGCCTCATGGGTGATTCTTGGCGTCGGAAGTGCCGGCTATTGGTACCACAACAGTGACCCTTGCGGATAAGGAACGATTGATATGAATGAGATCTCGCCCAATCAAACGCTTGAGAATAAATGGATCGGCCAAAGCACGATCCGCCCTGACGGTATCGACAAAGTCACCGGCTCGGCTCAATACGCCGCCGACTTCACAATGCCGGGGATGGTTTGGGGGAAAGTCCTGCGTAGCCCGCACGCACATGCATTGATCAAAAAAATCGACACCTCTAAAGCCGAAGCGATGAAAGGTGTGCTGGCGGTCATGACCGGCGACGATTTCCCGCTGCTGCCGCTGGATGTGCCGCTGCCAACAGGCCCCAACGACATTCGCTGGATTTCCCGCGGCTGCATGGCGCGCGAAAAAATCCTCTATGTTGGTCATCCGGTCGCTGCCGTTGCCGCCATCTCGCAGAGCATCGCAGCTGCCGCACTTGAGCTGATTGAGGTTGAATATGAGGTTCTGCCGCATGTCATTAACGTTGACGCGGCAATGGCGCCGGACGCCCCGATTTTACACGATTGGGTGAAAACCGACGGCATCGATGGGCCAACCAATATTTCCAATATTATGACGGTCAAAACCGGTGACGTTGACCAAGGTTTTGCGGAATCCGACCTGGTGCTAGAGCGTGAGTTCAAATCAGCTGCCGTGCACCAAGGCTATATCGAGCCGCAAGCCTGCATCGTCAGCTACAAGCCTGATGCGCAATCAACAATTTGGAGCAGCAGCCAAGGGCAATTCATGGTCCGCGGCCTGACCGCAACCATCACCGGTATGGCCACCGGCGACATCAAAGCTATCCCCGCTGAGATCGGCGGTGGTTTTGGCGGTAAGACCATCATTTACCTGGAGCCGGTGGCGATGGTGTTGTCGAAGAAATGCGGCCGCCCGGTTAAAATGCAAAATAGCCGTGAGGATGTGTTCCATAGCACCGGGCCGGCAGCCGGCATGTCTGCGCATCTGAAAGTCGGCGTCACCAAAGACGGCCTGCTGAAAGCAGTTCAAGGTGCCTATAACTTCCAAGCAGGTTGCTATCCAGGCTCACCTGTCGGCCGCGCCTGCCATTTCTCATTCTCCTGCTATGATATCCCGCATGCCGACGTGCAAGGCTTGGATGTGGTATCCAACCGCCCGAATGTTGCCGCCTACCGCGGACCAGGCGCACCGCAAGGCAATTACGTGTTTGAGGCGATCTTAGATGAAATCGCCGAAGAACTGGGGATCGATCCATGGGAATTGCGCCTGCGCAATGCCTTGGCCGCCGATAAGCCGACAATTTACGGCGCTAAAATTGGTGAAGCAGGGATCCAGGAATGTATTGATTCGGTCCGTCACCATCCTAATGCCGACGCGAAGCTTGGACCCAACCAAGGACGTGGCATCGCCATTGGCTACTGGGGGAATGCCGGTGGCGAATCAAGCGCCCAGTTGCATATCAACGAAGACGGCACCGCGCTGGTGATCACCGGTCACCCTGATATCGGTGGTAGCCGTGCTGCCATGGTTAACATCGTCGCAGAAAAGCTCGGCATCGATTATCGCAAAGTACAAGCACAGATCGGCGATACCAATAATGTCGGCATCAGCGCCGTCACAGGTGGTAGCCGGGTAACCTTTGCCGCCGCCATTGTGGTCAATGAGGCAACCGATACGGTCATCGCCACCCTAAAAGGCCGTGCTGCCAAAACCTGGGGCATTGACGTGGAAGCGGTTGAGTGGCGCGATGGTGCCGCGCATCCTGCCGGCTCCAATGCCGGTGAGTTCGACCCTCTTTCGCTGGCCGATCTGGCGATGAAAGCGGAGGCAACCGGTGGCCCAATCACCGCTGCTGTTTCCAAGAACACCACAGGTCACATGGGGGTCGTTGGCGCCCATATGGTCGATGTTGAGGTAGATCCCGAAACCGGGCATGTGAAGATTCTGCGCTATACCGCAAGCCAAGATGTGGGCCGGGCCATCCATCCCGCCTATGTCGAAGGTCAAATTCAAGGTGGTGTTGTGCAAGGCATTGGCTGGGCGCTGAATGAGGAATTCATCTATCATGAAAGCGGTCGCCTCGATAATGCCGGCTTCCTCGATTACCGTATGCCTGTGGCCTCGGACTTGCCTGAAATCGATGCCGTGATGATCGAAATTCCAAACCCGGCACATCCTTTCGGCGTCAAAGGCGTTGGTGAAATCCCGTTGGTACCGCCCCTTGCGGCGATTGCCAATGCGATTGCCAATGCCAGCGGTAAGCGGCTGTATGAACTGCCGATGTCGCCGCCAAAAGTGCTCAAAGCACTGAGTGAGTAACGTTATCTGGGCGGCCATCAATGGCCTGCTGCATCCGAATATAAAAGGATCAGCAGGATAAATGATGCGCCGCCCACTCCCAAAAACCGCTCCTGTTGCGGAGCGGTTTGAACTGCACGCGATACCCCGATCTGTTTGATGTTTCGGCGGTCGGACACCCTGTCTGATTTGTGCAGCCTGGCGGTCTTTTCTGCCCAAGGCAGTTGTTATCGTTGATTTTCCAAGCGTTGAAGAACGCTTGCCTCCGTGACGCCTATTGCGGTGATCAGAACGGACCTCTCGGGCATGGCGGTTGGTTCGCACCACCGACCGGATTGTTTGACAATCGCCTTTATCGCAGCGGACTATTTACCGTTTTCGAACCAGGCCTGCTTATCAAAAGCCACATTGTCGCCAAAAAAGTGGATGGCCCGGTTCAGGCCCTGGACGGACTCTCGGCTATAGCTCTGCTTAGGTCCGTCAATGAGGGTGACATCATCGTATTTATCAAGCCAATTGCTAGGCACTTGCAAGGTGCTTTGGCGCTGAACCACATCCCAAATATAGTAGTGATGTGGCACCACAACCTTGGGGTTAAGCCGTTCAATGATCGAATTAACGGCCCCAAAGCCGATAACATGTTGGGAGTTATCGACAGGCAGCAAAGCAATGTCGATCTCCCCTAACCAATCCCAGACTTCTTCGGGGGGATCCGCGCGATTGTCACCCCAATGCAAAATCCGAAGCCCGCCTGTCTCAATGACGATCAAGCAATGATCCCAGGAGCGCGGGTTATTCGGCGGTGTGATATCGACACCGTGAAAATGCTGGTGGATTTTTTTAAAGTCATAGATCGCGCAGCAACTGTCGATGGCATGCTTTTCGGCAATGCCATGAATTTGTAGGTCGGAAAATGTGTAACTGCCGATCAATCGGTCAAGCAGCACGCTTGCATCAAGTCGGTGCAGGGCATCATGGTCAAAATGAGCATGGGTTGACACCCCAACATCGACGGCTGTGATGGGAAAATCATGAAAATACCAATCCCAACGCCGGGAAGGATGATTACGCCACGGGTCAACCATAACGGTGATTCCCTGAGGAGTGGTAATCCGAAACGCAGAGCTACCGAAGAAGGCCAGTTCGACAGCACCCTCGGCTGTTGGCGACTGCTTCTCTGCGGTCGCTTGAAAGTCAATCATTCGGTTATGGTTCGTTTTCATCTGCCAGGCATTAAGCCCGGTATCCATATCAGCCATCAGCTTTTCCTTCCTGAGCCGCGTTAAACTGCACGCGCAGCACGCGAAACACGCCATCAGCGCTTGTCATATGGGTGACATCAGCTTGTGTAGCGTGAGTTTAGACAGATTAGATTATGCACGACGCACCGTAAATTAGCTTTCCGTCGCGACCCGGCTTTTTGCAACCCGACACGCCGACATCATAAAAGGTTTTACAATCGCCGCTAAGGTTGTGAACAAAACCAAGCATGCACGACCAGCAACCATGTCTGCCCTTGGCAAAAATCGCTAACCCCGGGATAACAATATAGGTTTTAACTAAAGGCGATTTTTATGAATAAAAACAATGACCTAAATGGTGCGGACGGGG
>MDTB01122475.1_pt1 | contig 13043 bp, 13 predicted proteins | sample 811161 | NCBI WGS metagenome assembly MDTB01 (sample SAMN05326650, study PRJNA326480) | marine metagenome | isolation source: seawater | place: Mediterranean Sea | collected 2009 | reverse complement strand
TTGTCAATTGTGTGGAAAAGATAAAAATATTGTTCAAATGAAAGGCACAGGGGAATATATATGTGAAGCTGCTTGTGATGAAGATGATGATTCATGTTTTGATGAGGAAGAGGAAGAAGATATTCAAAAAGAAGATACAAAAAAAATAGCAAATTGCGATCTTTGTTGTAAAGATAAAAATTTTGAAACATATTATAGATTTAAAAGGGGAAGAAAACAAGAATTATTTTCTTGTGTAAAATGTTGGGAAAACCGCAAAACACAATTAGTAGGAGATACTTGGACCTGGGAACAATGTAGTTTTCCTGGCCCTGCATTTTTATTTTAAATAAGGAAGAAGAGGACGAGGATTAGATGTATATATTATTTATTAAATATCTTCAAACCATTCTTTCGGTTTCACTTTTGTATCACCGGCGTATTTTACTGCGTAATTCTTTTCAATCATCCATTCATTTAGATTATCATTGTCTAAATATACATCTGCCAGTAATCTACCGTATTTTTCACTTTCAACATTCTCTAATCTAACTATTTTATTTAGAATTCGTTCTGATAATGCATCTCGTGCAATCAATGCATGTTTTTTTTCATTTTCAACTTTTGTTTTTATTTCAGGAGTATCAATACCATTTAATCTTACAGAAAATCTATATATTGGATGGTTTTCATAAGGTTTTGCCGCAAGTGTTATCGTATCACCATCATATACCTTTATCACTTTACCGTATTTCACGTTTGGATGAAATGGAGGGCAATTCCCCCATGTAGCATCTTTATATAATTCTTCTTGTTCAGCAATATCTGCATTCTTATTTTTCCAGTTAAAACAACACAACATCTTATTAAATTATAATTTTTGTTTTATTATAATTCAATTTTATTATCTAACACCGGTGAACATATAACCCCTATTTTTGTTATTTCGGTATACTTCTATTAATTTCTCTGTATTATCTGACCAATCCGGAATTTCGGATATATTATTTTTTTTGAAAACAATACTTTCATCATTCTGGAACATCCCCTTTATTAGTTTGCAATCACACGTTTTTATCTCAGGATGTTTCTTTAAACAATCTGCATGACAATCAAAATCACAACACTCCGCTTCACAACAAAGCAAATAATTACCCTTCTTTCCCGTATCTAAACAATAATTACAATAACGCATATGATACGGGTCATAAATCTCTCCTTTGAAATAACCATTTTTTAAAACTTCCGTTATTCTTGCATATCTTCCTTGACAAAAAGATATATTTTTGTACTCTTCTACAATTACCCTTACTATATCGCCGAATTGTAAATGATTTAAAATTTCTCTATCCAATAATACACCATTCCAATTGGTTACGTCTTTCATTATACTCAAAGTGTAAATTCCGCCTCTTTTATGTTTTTTCATATTTCTTTATAATTGCTTTCTTTCTATATCATTCTAAAATATCTATAACCCTCTACATGTTGGATTTCCAAGGAAAAATAAATATAAACTAAATTTTGACCCTAATTGTGCTGTCTTGTATACATAATAATCACCAACACCAATTAATAATAATATAGGCAATGAATATAATAACACCTTTTCCACAATTAAAATATTATCATTTACATTTGGATCTATCTTTCTACGATTATACATATACAACCGTTGTGTATTCGTTATATACAAAATAAACAAAACTGTAAAAAATATAGTATTCCATGTTAAACGCATTTTAGAAGATAATAAAAATATAATATAAATTCCAAAAGCATAAATCATACTGTCAAAACAATTTCCATTTGACCAATCTACTGGATACATATCTCTCTCTGCTTTATCAAAAGTAAATCCACCTTCCAACATAATAAAAATAAAAATAAGTCCTATACCGATTAAATGCTTTCCATAAATATTTGTATTTAAATACCTTTGTGTACTGCACGAAAAGATTTGAGTGACGTAACCACCTGCAGCAACCAGGAAAGCTACAAAAATAAAAGATATCTTTGAAATATTATTGGTTAACTGTTCACCCTCTAAAGTGTCCAAGATCTGTTCTGGTATATTTTGTTCTATGTCTTTCATTATACTATATTTATATATTTTATATGAAAAACCAAATAAATAAATAAAGATTTTAAAAATATGTCTTTATACATTTCAAATAATCTCCAAACACAAAATGATTTATTATTAAATAGTTTAATTGAATTTTATAAAGATGAGAAAAACGTAGAAACTATTATGAATATTATTAATGGAGAATCTAAAATCTCTTTACGTATTGTAGATTGGTTTGTTACTAATTATGCAAAAAAATTTTACACCATTTATGATATTCATATTGATAAAGCTAACAAAACAATCACAATACGATTTAAGGTGTTTAATGATTATAAATTAAAATTAAAAGCATATTCAAAAAGAAGATTTGATCCCTTTTGTCGTTGGGAAAGAATCACCATTCCTTTTGGAGACAAGCATATGGAAACGACAATCGGACAATTGAATTTTTTCAAATGGGCCATTGAAAATAAAGTCATTCAATATATTGAAAACAATTATCAAGCGATTGAAAATGACATGAATAACCGCAACAGTACATCTAAAAAAAGAGACTCTATTGAAAATGTAGACAACACCAAAACGCGGAAAAAAAGAGAAGAACTTTCTGTTTCTGCAGTTAAATGTATAAAAAAGGAAAAAGTAAAAATTGTTGTTAAGTTTGACTTATAAAAACATAGATATTTCAAAGTTGTCAATATCTTTGTTTATATTTTTTAATCCAGATATGATTTTATCAATATCATTATAAATTAAATAATCTATTCCAAGTTCCTTTTTAATCTCTTCTTCACTTCTCTTATGTGAAATAAGTTCTTCTTTGGTTGGTATATAAATACCGTATTCATTTGTATTTTTGATAATTGGACTACATGAAGCAAAATATATTTTTTTACAACCATAATTTTTAATCATTTTTATAAGATGTTTACTTGTATTACCTCTTACGATTGAGTCATCCACAATTAATACATTTTTATTTTCAAAACTATTTTTAATTGCAGATAATTTCCTTTTAATATTTTGTTGAATGATATTTTTGTTTTTCATAATAAATGTTCTATCAATGTAACGATTTTTAATAAAACCTTCTCTTAACGGTCTCTTTATTACTTCTTGAATACCATTTGCAAAAGTAACACTTGTATCTGGAACAGGTATTATATAATCTATTTCATTACAATTCCAAACTTCTTTCATTTTTTGACCCAAAATATTTCCAATTAATATTCGGGCCTCGTTCACATTTATTTTATCAATCACAGAATCAGGCCTGGCAAAATATAAATATTCAAATAAACAAGGTTGTAATAATGAATCTTTATAGTAATGATATATAGGTTCGGTTTGATTATCTTTAAATACAATTGTTTCTCCTGCTTTTAAATCTCTAACAATTTCATAATCTAATAAATTCAAAGCAACCGATTCACTTGAAACAATATAAGTGTTTGCTTTTTTACCAAATATTAACGGACGTATTCCAAAATTATCACGAATTGCAATCATACCATAATCTTTTATGATTATTAATAAAGAATAACTACCATGCAATATTTTTTGTAGAAAATCAGTCACTATAAAAATTTTGCTTTCTGTTATTTCATTACTCTCTTTACTTAATAATTCATATAATTTACATGAAAAAAGAGATAAAATTATTTCCGAATCTGATTGAGAATCCACTTTTATGTGGTAATTATCATAAACTATTTTTTTTATTTCTTCCGTGTTAATTATATTTCCATTGTGACACAAACTAATTCTTCTTGGAAAAACACTATAAAATGGTTGGATATTGTCACTTAATCCGTTTGTTCCATAACGAACATGACCCATGTAATTTTGACAATGTGAATTATCTTCATTCTCCTTTTGAAACGCATATTTTACTAATCCATCATATTTACGCACATTTAACTCGTTACATATTCCTACACTGTCTTGTCCTCTGTGTTGTAAGCACATTAATCCTTCAAATATTTCATAAAAAATATCTTTATTTTTTATATTACTATGAACGCCAATAATACCACACATATACTAATTAATAATATTAAGTTTAAATAGTATATCTAAACAATTTTATAATTGGGTTATAAAATCTTTAATTTTATTTATCCAGATTTTTCCATAATCATCTTTATCTGTGTTATCATAACTTGCAAAGTGGTTTGTATCTAACTGTAAAAGTTTAATATTTTCAGAATTAAACAGCCATTTATCATGATACTCTTTGCACTTTTTCAAATAATTTAATTCAATCTTTGTTTCTCCAGTTCTATCTCTTTGTATAATTCTTTCTAAACTTACAGACGGTTCTGCATCCACATAAACAACTGCATCTACACTCATATTCTCTTTTCTGGTTCTATAGAAATATTCATAAATTTCATATTCAACATCTTCCATCTTATTTTCGTTTTTTAGCATTTTTGCAAAAACCATATTATCTGCCTCTAACGATCTTTCGCATATCACATATTTACACTTTGGATTCTGAGCGATAGCTTCTGCTAACTTTGCAGTTCTTGTCGCATATGCCATCACTTGAAACGCAAACGAATATTTTACTGGATTATCATAAAACTTTTCCAATATATTTTTGTTATTTTTATCTTTTATGGATTGCCATATATTAACAGGCTCTCTCACAAAAGCATAATTCTCCTTGTTACAACCGTTTTCTTCATTCTTTATAAAACTTTCAAAATGATTGAGAATGGTCGTCTTTCCGGAACCAATGTTTCCTTCAATTGATATAATAAATGGCATGTTAATTTCTTTCTATGATAAGTATTACTAATTTGAAATCAATTTTTTATACAGCTATTAATAATATTATATGTTAATATATTATATGAAACCTGAATATATAATATATTTGTTTATTGTTTTAACCACACTTGCAATATTCTATTATTATTTCAACAAAAAAACACAAGAAGGTGTGGCAAATATTGTAAATATTAAAACAGAAGAAAACAGAACAAGACGAATCCCTTTAAATATTTATCAAACTTGGAAAACACTTAAATTACCACCAAAAATGAAAAAATGTGTAGATTATGTAAGGCATCAAAACCCAGAATTTAAACATTATTTATACGACGATGAAATGTGTGCAACTTTTATTAAGAATCATTTTTCAAAAGAAGTATTCAACACTTATAACAAACTTAAACCAGGTGCATATAAAGCAGATTTATGGAGATATTGTGTTTTATATATTAACGGTGGCATATATATGGATATTAAATTTCAAAATATTCCCGGTTTTAAATTAATTGGAATTACAGAAAAAGAACATTATGTTAAGGACCTAATGGAAAGTGGTGGTGGAATTTACAACGCATTTATTGTTAGTTATCCAAATAATCCCTCTTTATTGGAAGCCATTAAACAAATTGTAAAAAATACTGAAAATAATTATTATGGAGAAGGTCCATTGAGTCCAACTGGACCAGTATTACTTAAAAAAATGTTTACATCTGAGCAAGTAGAAAATATGGAAATGACAATTGGAGATTACAATGGTGATTTATCCATATTTTACAAAAATGTCCCTATTTTAACCTGTTATAAAGGTTATAGAGATGAACAACTCAAAACTAAAAATTACAAACCCTATTCTTATTTATGGGAGACCCGAGATATCTATTTTAAGTAATCTTTATTATATTCTCTTTTCTTCCGTAACTTCCATTTCATGTTTGATTTTATATAATTAAAAATACTCATTATATATAATGCCCGTCCTAATAGGTCTTTTTATTTTGACAACCTTATTTCTTTTTTTCTATCAGTTTTATTTTTGGGATTTAGAGAACCTTGAAAAAAAATATGCAAAAATACCTAAAATAATCATACAAACTTGGAAAACCGATGATATACCATTGCAATATAAACCCCTTGTACAATCCGTAAAAGATTATAACCCAGAATATACTTATCTTTTCTTTACTGACAAGGACATTGATGATTTTTTTAAAAAAAATTATTTACATTATTACAACACCTATCAAAATTTACCGATAAAGATACAAAAAATAGACTTTTTTAGATATGTCGCAATATATCATTATGGGGGTATCTATTTGGACTTAGATATGGAAATTTTAGAGAACTTTGACGATTTATTAGTACATGACATTGTTTTTCCCGTAGATGATTACATTTCACAAAATATGAAATACAATAAGCGAAATAATCAACGATACAAGTACTTTTTAAACAACAATCAATCTTTTCTTCTTGGACAATACGCGTTTGCATCTACACCAAAACACCCTTTCATGAAAAAAATTATAAACAATATTCATAATAATCTTCAAAAAATTATTAAAAATGTTAACCAAAATGATAATAATTATGTGTATACAACCACTGGACCCGATTATATTACCAAATTATATATGTCAGAATTGACAAAATCCAATATTGAAATCCTTCACTGTAACAAACGCCAATGCTTCGGTACATTTGGAAAACACAAGTTCTTCGGATCATGGAAATAATTACAATAATTTATTGAAAAATCTACTATTTGATTTGTATTTTAAAATGTCCAATGTCTTTTCGTTTGTTGGAAACTCTTTGTCCCCGTATATGTCTTGCAAACATAACCATTCAAATAAACCGCCCGAATACACAAATATTTTTGTAAATCCATGTGCCGCAATTTGACTGTATTTCTTATCTACACTCTCATCATTGCTATTTTTACCATAAATAATAATATTTTTATCATAAAAATTGTGTTCATTAATTAAATTGTTTATGTGACTCTCTTCTTCAAAACATGAAACTGTATTTTGAATCAAACATTGCTGTTCATTAAAATGCAACGTATTTATTATCATAAACGAATGCGGTACTTTTATTGCGTATTGAACATCCTCAAAAGAAACTCTTTGTATAGGCTTTTTAAAAAATGATAACATGTTATAATTATAATCGTTTTTACATTATATTCTTTTTTATTTGAAAATATAATTTAAAAAATTGAATCTTTTACATATACAAAAGAACAGTAAAAAATGGATTTAGAACAAAATAAACTTTCAAAATCGGAATGGGAAACCATTGAAAAACCCGTTTCTCAAGAAGAAAAACAAATTTTAGAACTCATTATAAATGGGTATTCTGACACTAACATACGAATAAATGCCACCAAAACATTTTTATCTTTCAGTAAAATAGAAAAATCAGAAGAACTTGAGTATTTTGCTTACAAGAAATATTTTTCGGATTCTATTCAAAAATATGTTAACAAATATGGATTAGATACGCCCCTTTCTAAAATGAATGATCTGAATATTATGGGAGGCTCTTCTCTAAAACAACTCAAAAGTAGCGACTCTATACGCATTCAAAATGTTGAAGTTTCCATACGAGACAACAAACAACATATTTTTGAGTTTATATTGATTGATCTCTTTGGACATTTATTAAAAAATTTTTATAAAAAAAAAAGCAAATACATTTATTATTATTACACCTTACTACAATTTGATCATTTTAACATCACAAATATTAATACTTTTGTTTTAACTTATATTAAAAAACTATTACAATATATTGATAATACCATTTCCAAAAAAGATATCTTATACAAATCATATGATATTATTGAAAAAAACGATTATATAATTAAATATTCAGACCTATCGTTATACCCCCACCAAAAAGAAATATTTGAAATGTTTAATTCCATTCGTAATGATATTACACATAACTGTGAAATTACAAAAAATATTCACGAAACCATTTTGAATTCTTTGATGGAAAATACGGGTGCATCTATAGCAGATTGTGAGAAAGCATTGATAGAAAGTGGTGGTAAACAAGAAGACGCCGAAGAATGGCTACATGAAAAAGAACTCACTAACCTCAACAAGTCTAATGGTAGTATCAACACCAACAATGAAGTTGACAAATTGAAAAATTCTCTCATATCAATTCGTCCTCAATTGATACTATATACAGCTCCCACGGGTACTGGAAAAACATTGACTCCAATTGGTTTGTCTGAGAGTTTTCGTGTTATATTTGTTTGTGTAGCAAGACATATTGGAATGGCGCTTGCAAAATCCGCCATTTCCGTTGATAAAAAAATTGCATTTGCGTTTGGTTGTCAAACTGCAAGTGATATACGATTACATTATTATTCTGCAGTTGAATATACCAAAAATAAACGGTCCGGTGGTATTGGAAAAGTAGATAATAGTGTCGGCACAAATGTAGATATTATTATTTGTGATGTACAATCTTATTTAACAAGTATGTATTACATGTTAGCATTTAACGATGAACAAAATATAATCACATATTGGGATGAACCTACAATTACTTTAGATTATGAGCATCATGAACTCCATGATACCATTCACAGAAATTGGAAAGAAAATAAAATCTCTAAAATGATATTGTCTTGTGCCACACTGCCAACCCAAAGTGAATTAAAACCAGTGTTTGATGATTTTACTACGAAATTCAACAATGCCGAATTAAAAACAATTACCAGTTATGATTGTAAAAAATCTATACCTTTGTTGGATAAAAGTGGATTCTCAATACTACCTCATTATGTATACAAAAATTATGATGAAATGATTGAGAGTGTTAAGTATATTTATAAAAATAAAACTTTACTACGTTATTTTGATTTAAATGAAATTATTGAGTTTATAAAGATAGTAAATAAAGACAATGAAATAGAAGAAGAAATAGACATTTATTTTCAAAACAAAACAGATATTAATATGAATTCTATTAAGGCATTTTATTTGGAATTGTTATTAAGTATAGATGATGAAGATTATGAAACTATTTACAAATATTTCCAAGAAAACAGAAAAAGTAAATTTGAAAACAATGAAATATGCCGTACATCCAGTTTAATGAATGAAGCTCCAAAAAACACTGAGTTTAAAAGAACACAAAGTATATTTTCCAAACATATCCGAAAAGTATCTATTAATACAGGTGGATTATTGGCAACTACTTCTGATGCATACACGTTTACTGATGGCCCTACTATTTATTTGACAGACGATATTGATAAAATTGGTACGTTTTACATTCAAAAAACAAATATTGAAGAATCCGTTTTTAAAAATCTAATGAATAAAATATTTTCAAACCAAATACAATTAGATAAAATAGCTGATCTGGAGAAAAAATTAGACAGTTTGGATGTGACAAATAATAATGATGAACCTTCTAAAAAATCTTCTAAAGTGACCTTTTCGGAAAAAAGTGATCACGGAAAAATGTCTAATGAAGGAAAAGACATGATGAAAGAGATCAATCAATTGCGGAAAAAAATATATACCGTTACGTTAGACCCTATCTATATTCCAAACACAATACCTCATCAAAATATATGGAGCCCACAAGATGAAACCATTGAAAATGCATTTGTTTCTGATATTGGTGAACAAAACACGAAAAAAATTATGGGATTAAATGTCAATAATAACTATAAAGTACTTATGTTACTTGGAATCGGAACCTTTAAATATCATGAAAATAAAGAATATATGGAAATCATGAAAGATCTTGCCAATCAACAAAAACTATTTATGATTATTGCATCCACCGACTATATTTACGGAACCAATTATCAATTCTGTCATGGATTCATTGGAAAGGATTTGGAAAACACTACACAACAAAAAATATTGCAAGTCATGGGACGTATCGGTAGAAATAATATTCAACAAGATTATACCATTCGGATTAGAAGCAACGAAATGATTGATAAAATATTAAAAAAACAGGAAGAGAATTTGGAGTCTACTAACATGTGCAGATTATTCAATAGCGACTAATAACTAAAAATTGCATAAAATTGACATCTTTTTTTAATGTTTATAAATTGCATAAAACAATCTACTATAATGACTACTTATTACACTGGACCTTCCGAATATATTGATGAATTTAATATTAATGCCCCTATTGTAGATACAAGAGAGAGAGATGATATGTGTAGACTATGGGAAGAAATAGCTTACACGAAAGTGTATTTAGTGTATGGATCTTATGATCCTGAAGAAGATAAATATTATTGGTCAAGTGAAGAAGTGTATTTAACTGGATGGGAGTGGAATGAAGAAGGAAACCATCTTCATGCTATTGGAACAATGAGAAATGTAAACGATTACGATGAAGAGCAAAAAAGTCATTTAGTGTATGATATGAATTTCCGGTATGTTATTTCAGAAAAGATTCTAAAAAAAATTGTAGAAAAAGAAACCGATGTACAAGAAGAAATGATTACAAAAGAGATTGCGAATGTATTATTAAATCATAGAAGATATCCCGATGGGTTCTTTGCTCGGATCAAGGATGTAAATAATGGAGAAATACCCGGTATGTTAGATCTGGAACTTCCCGTCTTTGGTGATAGGAAATATTAATCAAAATTCAACAACAAATAAATACTGCGAATGTGCATTTGTAAATTGTATATTTTTTACTGCTATAAATAATATACATCAACCACAATGTCTTATATTGTAAGAGTATTGTTTTGAGTTACCTTTTCATAAACAATTACTTCACCTTCATAACAATAATATTTATAATAATATCCCTTGTATTTCAATAAACCATCTATCGTATCATGTAATTCGTTCATAGTGGTAACGTGATATGGTAAATCTTTTAGATATATACGTATTTCATTCAGTTGTCTAAACCTATTTATTGCGCTTTGATTTAATTCATTCATTTTTTCATTTACAGAGTGTTTTATGTATTTATTATTAATAATCCATTGCAGATCATAGAGTATAAATGAGTAAATATGATGAATTATTTCATTTGGTAAAAAGTGTTTATTGCATATTTTATTAAAACAGGTAAAGTCCTTGATATAATACCATACGTTGAATTCATCCGACATATACATACTACTATATATTTACATTCTTGCGTATTTACATATAAGTAGCCATATCATCAATGTCCATTATAATGTCTTTATTTTTTATTTTCTTATGCGATATTTCAAACTTTTTGAAAATAGGGTTTTTCAATTGATTTTCTGGAGTGTGTTTATGTACACTACGTGCAATCATCTTGTATAATTTAAAGTTTGGATACCGTTCTTCTCCACTCTTCTTGTATAATATATTTTTATTGTTATCGTCTGTACACCATATTTGTACTATTTTTTGTAATTCATTGAAATTATCTGAATCTTCATCGTTATCTATGATAAAATCGTATAATGAACACCCCAGTCTACATAAATCAAAACTAAAATTAGGATCTATGCGCGGCTTTTCTGGGTTGAAATACGGCTCAAAATTATATTGTGAAGTCGCATCACCTTCTGGAGAAAAACTATCACTGCAAAATAAACGATTTTGAAAACGAAAAATACTTCTTCCAAAATCTATAATCTTGTAAATTTTTCCATATGTCGGAACCTTATAACACGCCTTGTTGTATTTATAATATAAATAGGGCTGTTCTGTTTCAACATACATTACATTATTTGTATGTAAATCATTGTGTGTAAAATTAAACATTTTTTGATAACAGAGTAACGTCATAATTATTTGAAACAATGCACAAATACCTTCACTGCTTGTCATTTGTTCATTTTCAAACAGTTGATCAAGAGTACCATCGCACTTTTCAATACAAATTGCTTGCACTGGAAAGTGGTTTACGAATGCGATTTTGTCTTCGTTAAAATCACTGTCTATTTCGTCATCGCTTTCTGTATCTGTATTGTCGTGATTACTTTCTTCTTCACGGTCTTCTTCGTTTGAATCAGTTGAATTGGACACTTCACTATCATCATCTGTTTCTGTAGTTGATTTTGACGTGTTTTGAATATTATTGTTTTCATAGATTAAATCACTTGCAAATTCATTACTGATATCTATAGGAGAAGTAAAAACCATTTCTGGCAAACACGAAAAAGATATGTTTTTGTTATTTATAGAGCTAATTTTAATTTTCTTTTTATTTGCTCTTGAACCGAAATTATGAAAATCCATTTCATCATCAGATACAAAATGGAGCACGTTTAAATTTGTGTTGAAATAGTCGGAAGAATATAAATATTCAAGATCATCAGAAATGTCACATTTAAATTTCTCTTGAAAAGCTAAAAAAGATCCATAATAATCGGTTGCATGAATAAATTGATAATGATTCAATAATTGACTTGTCAAATAATAAAAAAAATTATCAATGTATGAAGCGTTGTTTGGTTCTATTATTTTTTTATAGATCTCTTCTGGATTGTTTTGAAACTCCGGTAACTGTATCTTAAGATCTTTGTATTTACCAGACATGCATTTTATAGGATCTATTAAAGGTGAAAACTTTACAAAAAAGTTTTTTTTCTCAACAGTATTAGAAACCGTATCAAAAAGAATATTATTGGAAACAAATTGGTATCTGTGATTCAATGTTATTTTATTATAATTATTTTTGTCTAAATGAAATAATTCATCGTATAATGGATTATAATTTTGTAGATTTTCTAAAGCATATGGATGGTAGGACAATGAACGATTGAAAAATGAAAATGATAAATCATTAAAAAATCCTATATTTTTCGGTATTTTATGATAAGACAATGAAAATTTAGGCATTAGTTTATATGTCTATTATATAAAAATTATTAGTTATTTAAACTAATATCCTACACGTTCAAAAAATAGAAAACATATCCAATCATATACTATACTTATTATGACACTTGAAATGAAGAAATTTAATATGAAAGAGATCACTTTCAAACCGGATGAAAATAAGGGACCGGTGATTGTTATGATCGGAAGACGTGATACTGGAAAATCATTTTTAGTTCGTGATTTATTATATTATCACCAAGATATACCCATTGGAACGGTTATTTCTGGTACTGAAGCAGGTAACGGATTTTATTCTAAACATATACCTAAATTATTCATACACGAAGAATACAATACCATTCTAATAGAAAATATTCTGCGGA
>MDTB01238513.1_pt1 | contig 13045 bp, 19 predicted proteins | sample 811161 | NCBI WGS metagenome assembly MDTB01 (sample SAMN05326650, study PRJNA326480) | marine metagenome | isolation source: seawater | place: Mediterranean Sea | collected 2009 | reverse complement strand
TGGGAAGAACGAAGAAGAGATTGGATTAGAACACCATTAGGTGGATTTATAAACCATTCAGAAGACCCAAATTGTTATATTAGTACAAACATCCATTATCACAATGGAGACCAAAGAGAACTATATACAATAAAACCAATATATGAGGGTCAAGAATTAACAGTGTATTATACACTACTACAGGAGTAAATTATGGAAGGATTACAGGGATTATTTCCCATACCAGTGTTCATAGGTGATATCGAAGTATCAGATATTGAAATACCTAGTTTTGAAGAATCTAAAAACAGTGTGGTACGAGCAGAATATCCAGAACTTAAAGAAAAAATATTGGAGACTACAAGTGCAATGTTACAAAATATGGGATATGTAGACCAACCATTAAAACTAAATGATATGTGGTTTAATCGTTACGATGAGAACAGACCATTTTTAGAATATCATTATCATCAAAATTGTGCATGGACTGGAACTTATTACCCAGAGGATGCAAATCATACTACAATATTATATAATCCAACTGCAAATATGATGCAGGCACATTATCCACAGGTATTAGAAGGTAGTGCTTTTAATCAAGAACGCTTACCTATAACAGGTTTTACCAAAGGAGCATTATTAATACATCCATCATGGATGGCACATCAAGTCTTATGGAATGGTGATAAACCATCACATTCAATTTCATTTGATATTGCATATCAATTACCTATTGGTGACAAAGAATATGGGAGTTACTCAGAATGAAACAAACTGCATTATTAGATAGAAACGAATATAGAGAATTTACAGAAAGAGTAGACTATGCAGTTTCTAAAGGACATGAAGTTCCTCATATTGTAGAGTGCATATCTCAAAATCAATTTAAAGTAACTTTACTACAAACAGAAGACTTAGGTCTCTTGGACGAAGTAACAGAGGATTATAAACCACCACGAGTATTTCCATGAAAACATTTGAAATCCTAGATTATGGATTTGAATCTTTACCTACAGAGAATGTAGATGGTAAAAGATATTACATAACACCAACAGGTGAAAAGTATCCATCGGTTACATCGGTTACTGGACTTTTGAGTAGGGATGGTATTAAAAAATGGAGAAAGAGAGTTGGTGAAGAAACAGCAAACAAGATATCAACTCAAGCTGCAAGACATGGGACATCTGCACATCAACTATTTGAAGACTACATTAAGAATGATAACTTTGAAGAGAAGTTCAAAAGTGCAATGCCTACAACACAACAAGCATTCATCTCACTAGAAAAAGAACTAAACCAGATAGGAACTGTTCATGCACTTGAAGCTCCACTATACTCTCATGAACTACAATTAGCAGGTAGGGTAGATTGTATTGCAGAGTATTTTGGTAATGAGATTTCAATTATAGATTTCAAAACAAGTAGAAAACCTAAAGAAAGAAAATGGATACAGAATTACTTTATACAGGAAACTGCATATGCAAAGATGTTTGAAGAATTGACAGGCAAGAAAGTACATTCACTTATTACTATGATTGCAGTAAGTGATGGTTCTAGTCAGTTGTTCATAGAACAACCAAATTCTGATTATGTAGACCAGCTACAAGAACTTCGTAGTCAGTATAGAACTGAGTATGGTCTTTAGTAGGAATTCATTGCAAACCACATGATTAAAAATGGTAAAGCAATGGGTGCTAACATGAAGAAAGTAAAAGAAGTAAATTCTCTTATGTTCTCACATATCTCGCATCGGTGTTCATAGATATAGTTAATAGCACGACTCATTTTAGGTTCGGTCTCCTTATAAATACTAATATGGGTTAAAAAAATGATATATCATCTAGTTATAGATTTTTATCACTTATATTTATAATAGTTATAAGTTACCTTTTAAACAAATTTAAAAATAAATATGGCATATTCAAAAAAAGTAGTCGACAGATTCGAATCGGTTCTAAATAATCCAGAAGCACATGCAGTTGGAAGGTTCGACCCTAAAGACCCTAATGTTGCAACTGGTATGGTAGGAGCTCCTGCTTGTGGTGATGTCATGAAACTTGATATAAAAATGAAAGGGGATATCATTGAAGATGTCAAATTCAAAACTTATGGATGCGGTTCTGCTATTGCATCATCGACACTTTTTGTTGAGATGCTCAGAGGTAGAACAATTGAACAGGCAAAACTCATTAAAGATAAAGAGATTGCAGATGCTCTTGAATTACCACCAATCAAACTCCACTGTTCAGTCCTTGCAGAAGAAAGTATCAAAAAAGCAGTAGAAGACTGGGAAACAAAAGTTCAAAAAAGAAAACACAACAATCCACCAGACTAAATGAAATTAGATTATGAAGTAAGTGAGATAAGTCTTGAGAATGCTACCTCAATAATACAAAAAGAACACTATTTGAAAGAAATCTATGGATTAGATTATCCATGGCCAGAGGGTCTTTTACATAATTGTTATGGTCTATTCAACAAAGGTGATTTAGTAGGTGCAGTTCAATTTTGTTCTTATCGTAAAAATCAACAATGGCATATCCCTTTTCATAAACAATTCTTTGGATGTCATACAGAAACATGTGAAGGATTCTATGAAATAGCTAGACTTGCAGTAGAACCACAGGATGAACATAACATAACATCATGGTTTTTATCTCGTGCAATCAAATTGTTAAATCCAAAAGTTGTAGTTACATCATCGGATGCAGAATTTCATGAAGGTAAGATATACTCTGCAATAAACTTTGATTATTATGGATTACAATATGACAGAGATTGGTATGAACCAGATAAACCATTTCATGTATATCTAAAAATATATGATAAAAATATAGAATGTGAGTGGAAAAAGACTTGACAAATACCAGTTCGATAGTATACTAGTATAGTAATGAAAATAAAAGTGATTATATGATTTTAACCAAAAAAAGGTTTACAGAAGCAATCGAAACTCTAGTCTTAGAGAAAGGATTAAACTACATTGATGCAATCGTGCATTATTGTGAGACCCAACATCTTGACCCAGAATCAGTAAAGAACTTAATTACTCCACCTCTTAAACAAAAGATAGAGAGTGATGCATTATCTTACAACTTATTAAAACCAAACACAAAGAAAGGAAAAGGCAAATTACCAATATGAAGAAATTTAATCGTACACCACAAAGACAAAAGGAATGGGATAGAAAACCAAAGAAACCATCTGGGCCACCACCATTTGATGTCTTAATGAGACGATTCAAAAAGAAAGTTGAAAGAGATGGTATCATTGCAGAAGTTCGTGAAAGACGATACTATGAAAAACCATGTGCAAAGAGACAAAAGAAAATGAATGGTTGGAAACGAAAAATTAAGATTGATAAGATTCGTGAAGAACAAGCATTGGAAGCTTACAAAAGAACCAATAGGTATTGATAGGTGGATGCAAGATTTGGATATGAATCATATAAATTATACTTAGGAATTAAATTACATTACAATTCTGATTATGATTTTAATAGATACAATGGAAAAGTTAGTGCATCATTTGAAAGTTATCTCAAAAGGAACGATAAGTTTCAATTTGCAAAACTTAGAAAACAACACAATGGACAACTTAAGGATTTTTACATATCAAACTTTATGTACAAGGACTTTTGGGTAGGAGATTTATTCGGTGAAGAAGCAAAACAAAACTATACAGAGTGGAAAAAATACAACCAGTCTCTTCTCTACTCTTTCGAAAAAGATATCAGACATCTTAACACACTTGAAGGGAAACTGGACAATTTATTTAATACTAATACTTCTAGTCATCCTATCATTGTCCAGTGTCTTTTATCCAAGTCCATATCATTTGGAACAGGAGTATTACTGGACTCCCTTATTGGATGGAGTTCCCGCTTAAACATATCAGAACAATATGTCTGGCCAGAAGTTAAACAAAGATTACAAAAGACTCAAGGGTTTATCGGATATAATAACGATACATTAAAGAAAAAGGTATTAGAAATATATGACTTTTGACACATATGAACCTACAGTAAATGAAATGATGGATATTGATAATGCAATGTCGTATTTAAACCTCTCAGAGGGTCGTACTGCATACATTATAGGTAATGGTCAGTCTAGGATAGGATTAGACTTAACGACTCTTAATGGGGATATATGGGGGTGTAATGCACTGTATCGTGACTATGAACCAGACTATCTAACCATTATAGATGTCAGTATCATGGGTGAGTGTTGTGAATCACAATATCCAAAATACAACAAATGTTACTTCTCTGGGGAATGGGATGACCCATTAGGATTTGAAGAATACAATGTGATTAAAGGAACAATGGGTGTACCAGTAAGAGAGTGGATAGACCCAAGTCATTCTAAAGTGACTATGCATGGAAAAGGTAATGGGAATGTAGGTATCCTAGAAATGCAAGCAATAGGAATAGAGGATGACTATAAGATTTCAAAGATAGGTGGCCCTCCAGAGGATTACCATCTATTTGAGAATTGGTTCGCAGGTACTACTGCAGCTGCAATGGCATCTATGAACCATGACTACAATAATGTAGTTTTTGTTGGATTTGATTCTATTTGGAATTATGATTCGACTAAATATAATAACATCTATGCGGGAACTGAATGTTATGGAACAGACCAAGACCCAGAAAACAACAGACTTGTTGAAACTGGTAATCAAGGTTGGATATCCCAGACAGACCAACTGAAAATTTTAGTTGACAAATTCCAAAACATAGACTATTATATAATGAAGGATGAATTAAGTGTATCTCCATTAGAAGATTACTTGTTCTAATACAATAAAATAAAATGCAAATACAATGCAATACGAGGATAATAATATGTCATTTCAAGACTTAAAAAAATCTAGAGGTGGATTCGACACCTTACAAGCATCATTAGAAAAAACTTCTAGTGGTGGTGAAACTAAATCATACAACGATGAACGATACTGGAAAATCGACTTAGATAAGACTGGTAATGGTTATGCAGTTGTAAGATTCCTACCAGCACCTCAAAACGAGGATATGCCTTGGATTCAATATTTTGACCATGGCTTCCAAGGGCCAGGTGGATGGTACATTGAGAAGTCTCTAACGACTCTTAATGATAAAGACCCAGTGTCAGAACACAATACTGAATTGTGGAACTCTGGTATTGAGTCCAACAAGGATATTGCAAGGAAACAGAAAAGAAGATTACACTATGTGTCAAATGTTCTAATCGTTTCTGACCCAACACATCCAGAAAATGAAGGAAAGGTTATGCTTTTCAGATATGGAAAGAAAATCTTTGAAATGTTGAAAGACAAAATGCAACCACAGTTTCAAGATGAAACACCAGTAAATCCATTTGATTTATGGGAAGGTGCAAACTTTAAAATCAAAGTTCGTAAAGTAGATGGATACTGGAACTATGATAAATCAGAGTTTGCAACACAATCACCATTATCAGAAGATGATGACAAGATGGAAGCAATTTGGAATAGTCAACATTCATTAAAAGATGTGATTGCACCAAGTGAGTTCAAATCTTATGATGAACTCAAACAAAAACTCGATAGAGTTTTAGGGATGACAGCATCCACTGCAACTGCAGCTTCGGTTGCATCAGATATGGATGATGTTGCATTCCCAAGTCCAGAACCAACAATTGTAGAACCTACAACTGCAAGTGCAGATGTAGGAGAAGAGGACACTATGTCTTACTTCCAAAAACTTGCAAATGATGTGTAATGGATTGCAATCCTAAGTAATTTGAATTATAAATATACTATGCACTAATAGGATTGTTAGGGGACTGGGTAACCACTTGACCCAGAGAGTTATACCAAGTAGGATGGTTGAGGTTTGGGTATACAATTCGAGGTAAGATATCAATGCGGCAGAGGATATCGGTTAGACTGCGGGGATGAGTAACATCAACTGAGGGGCAGGTTTAACATCTAATTTTTCCAAGAGATAAGATAATGAGTAACTGGCATGGTGGCAAAGGTTCTAAGAGAAGAAATTCAAATGAAGAACTATATGGTGATAACTGGGAAAAAATCTTCGGTAAGAAGAAACCAGAGATAAAGTCACGCAAACATCAACCAGACCATAGTGTAACTCAAGTCCACAAGGACAGAACCAAAGTCATTCCAAGACACCAAAAATACAAACAAGAATAGGAGAATAACACATGAGTTATTCCAAGTATCATACTTCATCGGTAGATAAAACTACATTCTTAGATTACAATATCTACAGAACAGAAGAATGTAGAATACAATTAGATAAAGAAATAACCCTTGATAACTTAACACAAGGTAACTGGGAAGAAGGTGACCACCTTCTAGTTGAGGTTAAGGATGAATTGGTGACTTTTACTAAGGTTGATGTACTTTAGTTAAGTTGCCCTGCATATTGCAATGCAGAATGGTGAGTCATATTAGACCCAGATGCAATAAATCTTTTCTGGGACATATTATTTGTTTGATTGTTTGCAATTGGTTGATTGATTTGAGTAATAGGTGCTTGGTTACCCATCATTTGATTCATTCCAGGCCCTATTGGAGTACTACTTCCAACTAGACCAAAGTTCATCACAACTGAATCCATTTTACTAACTGCTTTTTGAATTCTTTCGAGGTGACTAACTTTTGTATCTGTTATTCCATCAAGACCAGTACCTATTTTACCTAACCCATCACCTAAATTACCTAAATTATCACCTAATGATTTTGTAAGTTCTATTGCTGATAAGTCTTCAAGTTCTCCAACAAAGTCTTCTCCAATAAGACCCATAAACCATCCACCAATTCCTTGTTCACTTTCTGGAAGTTCTGGGAATTTGAAACCAGCTAATGCAGTTTTAAGACTTTGAAGATTACTAATAGAAACTTGCATGTCTTGGTCATACATGTTAATTGCAGCTGCAAGGTCTTCTAATGGATGTTGTCCAACTAGTTGTGATAATCCAAAAGTCTTTGTTGAATCTAATATATCTGAAATATCACCAGTTATAGAACTAAGTTGTTGTATGTTAGTTTTAATTCTAGGTATGTTAAGAGTTTCGAATGGTGTAATGCTGTTTGCAAATTCACCTAGTCCTTTACCAACTACAACTAATGTACCAATTAGTCCCATGACTGCAATTGCACCGACACCCATAATTAATGCACCAACTCCAGTAGTCATAATTCCACCTAAGACTCCCATAAGAGTTGCAAGACCTAACATACTACCTAGTACTTTCAACATGTTAACCTTACCAAACTCTTGCATTCCATCGAATGCACCCATCCTATCACCAAGTGCAAATGAACCAAAGACACCAGTAAGACCAACACCCAATGCAATACCACCAACTGCAAGTGCAGCTGCAAACTTAAATGATGCTGCAGCAAATGCAGACATACCAACAGCAGCTGAAGTTAGTCCAGCACCAGCAATAGTTCCAGTTGCTGCAGCAGCTCCTAAGAATATGGCTGCACCTCTGAAACTATCTCCCATTTTAGGCCCTTCGGCTGCAGTCTCCTCGACTGATTGTTGGTTCTCTTTGAAACGCATGTCAGCTGAACCATCTTTTTTAAGTTTTCTTTCTCTTTTTTCAGCTGCAGATAATGTTTTCTTTTGAAACTCTAAATTCTTTTTATCAACCTTTTTCTTTTCCTTCCTACGAGAAAGAAAGTCTTTTGTTGTCTTTATAAAATATGCTAATGTTTTTATGGTAAGTCTTTTAAGAAGGTTAAAGATAGTTCCAAGAAAAGGAATTTGTTGTAGTAAACCAGCAACAGGCCCAAAGAAACCTAAGACTTTATCAAAATCACCTCTTAGGTCATCTTTAAGAGCACCAAATGTTTTACCAGTAATTTGATTTCCCTCTTTAATTGCCTCATTTATGTCTTTGAAGACACCAGTTGTTGCACTTCTGGTTATTCTTTCTAAACCACCTAATGAACGACCAAACTTTTGCTCTTCTTCTAACTGTCTTTCTTGAACTTGTAAAGCTCGAACTTCTTGTTGAAAAATAGCATCATTTCCTTGACCAGTCTCCTCTCCAAGTGTCTTTAAAGAACTTAACCTCTCCCTAACCATTTCTAGTTCACCAGTGGTTTTTGCAAGTTCCATAGCAGATGATTTATCAAAGTTAAGACTTTGTTCTAACATTGAAGCTCGTTTTGCACGAGTAGTTTGTTCATCAGTGAGTCCCTTGATATCACCAAGTTTATCTTCAAAGACTTTCATTGCATCTACTTGACCCTTAGTGGTCTCTGCACGAGACCTTCTAAGTTCGGTCAATACTTTAGACATCAATGAATTTGCTTCTTTCTCACTTAAAGGATTTTTGTCATCTGCCATAATACTATTTATCTATTTTTCGTTGTTAGTCGAATGTTCTTTTGCAGCGGAGTTAACATATAGTCCAAACCATGCTGCTCCAGCACCTACCAATATACTGATAAGACCAGATTGTTCCATTGATGGTTCTGGTAATTCCAAGAACCACATAACAACAAAGTAAATTAAGAATATGTAAACACTTAAGAATGCTCTTGGCCATATTCTCCATGCATCTACTGCTCTTGCAAGGTGAATCCACTTTTGCCATGGATTTACTGTATCGTTTGCTTTTAAATCTCTTATCTCATCTTTGAGAGCACCATTCTCTTGAATCATCTCCATAAATTTCGATAAGTCCATTTCGACTTCGTTTCGACTCATGTCTCCACCAAATCTTTCTCTGTCATCACTCATAATACTCTCCTATTAAATATGTGATTATTTGTTATGTTGCTTCATCTTCAACTCTTCATCTTCAAGATGTTGAAGTAGTAAGGAAACATATATTTCCCTTTCCCAAGGCACCATATTATCTAATTCGTTTAATGACCAATTATGATGTTGAACTAGTCCAAAGTTTGTATTAATATAATTTGCCAGTGTCTCATGAGAAAGGGTTATGCGAAAAAATTCTGTATTCCTTCTAACCTCACTGTATTCTGATGATTACATTTACTGCAATTATATTCTACATCTTTGACCAATTTTGGTAGGTCATCAAACCATTTCATAACAACATTGAACTGTTCTATAGACAGTTCATCAATAAAATTCATTAACTCTGCTTCAGAAAAGTCACTTCTCTGATGTACATCATCTTGGTCAAATATGGTATCAATACAATGTGACAATATATTAAATATGTCTTGTGTTTTTAATTCCATATTGTTTTCTATTAGACCTTGTACTTCTTGAAAACTTGGTACTTGTAAGGTAACCCCTACATTATCAGTTATCATGACTTTATTGTCTTCAGCCTGTTTACCAATAACTTCAATAGATGATAAATCAACATCTACTTGTGTTGTTGCTTCACATGTTGGTTGATTTTCACAACCAAGTACAATTTTAGTAACTTCACCAACAGATTTGATTCTTACTTGTAAGAACAAGTATTCCAAGTCTGTATTCGATAGTTCTCTTACAGTGTATTTTGACTCTTGCAAACTGCAACATGAGTCCACTAAATTGATAACAGTATTTGCTATCGTTTTTACTTCATCAGCTTCAAGTGCTTGAAGTAATACTTTCTGTTCACCTACAGTGAATGGTCGGTATTTAACTTCTTCACCAGAAACAGGAAGTGTTGTAAAATACTCAATGGTATTTAACTTAGGTAATGCCATAATATACTCCTATATCTTAAAAGATTGCGTCTTCAATCTTACCTCTTAATTTGTCTCCAAATTTATTTATGTGTTTATCCATGAATCCCATAAGAAGATTGTCTGGTTTACTATTCGTAAATTCAGTATGATAATATCTATATCTGAATTGTGTATTGAATTTTAATATATCAGATGATTCTTGTGATAATGATGATACACCTATTTGAACTGGATATGCATCAGTCATTATACAACGATAGTTCACTCTATCGTTTTTACCTAATGCTTCTACTATAATGATACCAGTGTAATCATCATGAAATCTTGAATGGAATGTTCCTTTATTACCATTTGATTGATAAGAGTTCATGGTACTTTGCCACATTTCAACTAATTGTTTTTCTTCAAAATCATTTGTTATTAAAAACTCACAATCAAATTGGTCATATTGTGGTTTATGTGGTATTGCTCTCTTTGGCCCATACTCAGAGTCTTCTACTGTAAAGAATCCTCGGCCTGGAATTGATGCACTTGTACATTTCATGCCTGTTATGTTAAGACCAGTATTTTTTGCACCAGTACCAAACATTGCAACATTAAATCTATTTGCTAACTGAACACCAGTTTGCATCTGAGCTTTAAATCTATCTATCTTCATGCCATTTTTTTCCTACTTTCTTTCCAAACTGCATCCATACTAGACTTCTTGAATGATTCTGTTGGTAAAAATATTGCAATTTCCCAGTCTGCACTGTCCACCTTTGCAAAGTTACTTCTTACATTACTAGATAGATAGTGTTTATAACATGCTTTATAATAAGGTTTACCACTAATACCTTTCAATAAATCATATGTCAATTTAAACCTTGTGGTATCATCATATTTATCATTTGTTGTTCTATCGTATAATGCATCTAAAAATTGAGCTCGTAATGAGTGAGGTAGGTAATGTAGATTGAGTCCATAAAATCCACCTTTAGCAGGTTCTACTGGTATACACAATGGAAACCTATCATAGTAAGGTAAGGTTCTTTTGTGTTTTGGGTCATACATGTACATATACATGTCACCAAAGATTTGTCTCTTTCGTTGTTTTGCATCTCTTAATAGTTCAGTCCTATTAACACTTTTTATCTGAGATACACGAGTACGAAACCATCTCATGGACTCCTTAGTTCTAGCTTGGATACCACCACGAAATGCTTCTCTTTCTAATTTATCAAATAGTTTACCTGCCATACATGTATTTATACCACATTGACAGGTAGGTACATAATTTGTTATAATACATTTGTAAGTTAGGAAAGTCGAGGTGTCGTTCCCTTGCCTGAAAAATGGAGTCAAAAACAAATAACGATTGTGAGATAACAGACCTAACCCAGAGACCCCAAGTTACCTGCTGAAGAGTTAGAAGGACTTGGGGTTTCGTTTATTTAACAAGATGGTCTTCGGTTATTATTCTAAACTTATAGTTTCTATCCTTACAGTACTCTCTTGCAGCTTCCCATTTCAATTGATTGATACCATAGGTTCGTGCTTCTTTTAAGAATCTACCATAAGGTTTGTTTTTCTTGGTTGGTTTTTTAGTTTGCTTCTTTGGTTTGACCTCAATAATCTCTACAATCAATTCATTCCTTGCATTTCTATATTTTATCTTGAAGTCTGGAAAGTAACGATGCACCTTTTTATCTAACCCACGATAAGGTATTGCAATCTCTTCACTTGACCATTCAAGTATATAAGGGTTCTTATCACAATACTTCATGAATCTTAACTCCCACATAGAACGATAAACAATCTTTGTAGGGTCACCTTTATACTTTTTATATTGCTTTGGTTTAAATCTTCCCTTGTAACTCATATAAATACCTTATACATAACTAAATATAACAGAGAGTATTTATATGAGTTTTTTCAAGAATTTAAAATCCAAGTTACTAGGGTCTGTTAAAGAAGACCTTAATTCTGCATTAGGTGGTAAAAGAATATCATTCAATTCAAAGATATCTGGTGCATTAGATGACCTTATTGCAATGAAGACTGGAATCAATATATCTAATGTTCCATCTAAAATATCAGAAGAATCAATAATGAGTGCAGAAGCTAGGAAGAAAGCAGAAGCAAATATCAATGATGAAGCTGCTGCAAGAGGAAGGAATGCACCTAATCAGAGAGACATATTAAAGTTCCCTACAGATGACCTTAGATTTGTTGATAACTGGATTGTTTTTAGAACTGTTCCAAAGACACACAAAGCAGTTCCATCATCTCCAGATAGAGCTGTAGGGGGTGGTGTTATGACAAAATCACAATCAGAAGCATTTGGAATAGGTAATTATGGAGTTCATACAGAAGCTTCTAGTACAGCAGAAGACCCCTTATCGACCACTAAGGATTATACTGTTGCATTATACTTTCCAACAGGAATAAAAGACACTATTAATGTAGAATACGAACAAAAAGAAGTAGGATTACAAGACATATTAATGGATGATTTATTGACTGGTGAATTTGGTAGTTTATTTAATAGTTTAGAACCAGCAATGAAAGAGTCATTTATGAAAGCAAAACAAGCAATGGTATCCTTTCAAGCATTTCAATCTGGTACTGTTATTGATAATCCTAAATTTAATACCTATCAAGGTGTATCATTTAGAGACCATAGTTATAATTTTAATTTAAATCCATATAATCAAGCAGATTCAGAGGCAATAACAAAGATAATTCATACATTTAAAATGATGATGTTACCTATGTCATCTCATACGAATCCAAGAAACATGATAATGCCTGCAGAATGGACTATTGATTTCATGGGGCCTATATTAGGACACATAGAACATCCACAAAATTGTTTCTTAAAATCATGTGATGTAGATTATTCTGGTGGTAAAGATATGTCATTCATTGAATCATTTAATGAACAAATGCCAGATACAGAGGATGCAGAAGGAAATATTACTAAAGGTTCTGCTGCAGCAATGCAACATTTCCCTAATGGGGTAACATTAAGTCTTCAATTCCAAGAGATTCTCAACCTTGATAGACTCAGATATGTACAAAGAGTATCACCATATGCAATGGGTGCTGCACAAGATACAATGAAGGAAATAGATGGATTCGAAAAAACATTAGCAAATGCAATTAAACCTACTGCAACAGAAAGAATAAATGCAGTAGAATCAGAGGTATTTGATAAGATGCAGGCATATACTGGTCAAGATGGTCGTGTAACTGCTAGGAATAGATTTGTAGAGGTATTTGGAAGAGAACCACATGAGAGTGAAATTGTTCGTGCTCAAGATACCACCAACATGATTTATGAAGTGGAAAGAGAGGTCGGTTATAAGATAAAATACAATAAAGTCTATGATGGCGCACAAGGGGGTGTATAATGACTCAGAAT
>MDTB01227376.1_pt1 | contig 13045 bp, 13 predicted proteins | sample 811161 | NCBI WGS metagenome assembly MDTB01 (sample SAMN05326650, study PRJNA326480) | marine metagenome | isolation source: seawater | place: Mediterranean Sea | collected 2009 | reverse complement strand
TGGAGGTGGTGGGTACTGCCCCCACGTCCGCAATGGTTATTACGAAATTCGTTTATCGTCGTAGTTGGCAAGCCAACACTATTAATATAAAAGCAATTATAAGAGATTCAATAAAATTCATGAAATTAACTAAAGAACAGTCTGAAGAGATTAAAAATCAACAATCTCAACGTAATTCTACAAAAAGAGTTACAGTTCCTGAACTTGAAAAAGTTCTTTATGAAGCAATACCAGCTCTTGACCATGGTTTTGTTAGAGTTGTTGATTATATGGGTGATGATACTTCCATAGTTCAATCTGCAAGAGTTTCTTATGGTAAAGGCACAAAACAAATTTCAACAGACTCTGGGTTGATAAAATATTTAATGCGTCATTGGCATAGTACTCCCTTTGAAATGTGTGAAATAAAATACCATATTAAGTTACCTATATTTATTGCGCGTCAATGGATTAGACATCGAACCGCAAATGTTAACGAGTATTCTGCAAGATATTCAATTTTAGATAAAGAGTTTTATTTACCTAACTTAGAGAATCTTGCAGCTCAATCAATATCTAACAGACAAGGTAGAGGAGATGTACTAGAAGGCGATCAAGCAAAAGAAGTTTTAGATCTTTTGAAAAATGACGCAGAAAGAACCTATTCAAACTATGAAACAATGCTTAATGAAAGATATGATGGATCTACTATTGATGAAAATAAAAAAGGATTAGCAAGAGAACTTGCAAGAATGAACTTAACACTAAACACTTATACACAATGGTATTGGAAAACAGATTTATTGAATTTAATGAACTTTTTAAGATTAAGAGCAGATCATCATGCTCAATACGAGATTCGAGTTTATGCAAATATAATGTTAGACACTTTGAAGAAATGGGTACCAATAACATTTGAAGCATTTATGGATTATAGAGTAGGTGGAACAGAAATTTCTGCAAAAGGAAAAAAAATTATTAAAAAATTAATTAATGGTGAAAATATTGATATTACTAACTCGGGTTTGTCTAAAAGAGAGTGGAATGAACTAATGTTAGCTTTTGAACTAAAAGAAAAATTAGTCAAATAAAAGAAATCAGACTATATGATTAAAAGTAAATTTTTTTTTCCTTTTTTTCTTTTATTAATTTCTTTTATCATTTTCTTTAGATCCCCGTGTTTTTTTATTGAAGGCGGATATTGGAATTTAAGTAAAGATAGTTATTTCAACTTTTCAACACAAAATAATTTTTTAAAATCTTCATTATATGTTTTGCCTCTTGGGGGGTATTTCGAATTTGCTAGAAACATAATTAGTAAAATAGCAAGTTATTATCCTTTTTTTTCTCAAAAAATTGATACTTATTTTTCTTTATTAATATATTTAGTTATTTTTTCTTATACTTATACTTCAAATTCTCTATTCTTAAATAATCATAAATATAAGATCTTATTGATTTTTTTAATTTTATTTTCTCCTCCAATGACACCTGAAATTTGGCTTACGATTGCACATGTAAAAACATATTTTGGAATATTTGTCTTTTTATTACTTTTTCAGGACGATAGATATTTTACAATTCAAAAAAAAATTGCATATAGAATTGGTATTATTTTCTGTGGTCTGAGTAGCATTTATGCAAGTGTAATGGCTCCAATTTTTTTTTTAAAATTTTTAATAGAAAAAACTAAAGATAGCTTTTTAAATTTTTTATGTTTATTTTTTACTTTAATAATAAATATTTTTGTATTTTTTGTATTTTTTGCTCAAGAAGGACGAGCAAGATTTACATTTGATTTTGGAAAAATTGAGAGTTTTTCTTATAATATTTTGATAAGACCCTTTTTTGGAAGCTCAATTCCTACATTCTTACATAACAAATTAAGCATAATTAGTAATGAAACAGTCTTTATATCAATAGTTTTAATTACCGTAATTTGCATAATCCTTCTTTATAAAATTTTTCAAAAAAAAGATAAATTGATAGTTCTGATCACTGCATCCTTTATATTACAATCGATATTTGTTTTTATTGGTTCTTTGTATCCTAATTTTGTTGGTGGAAGATATGCGGTCATTCCTGGAATTATATTATTGTCATTATTCATTAGATTTTATCAATTAGAAAGTAATTTTTTCGCTAAATATCTATTTGGTTTTTTTATTTTAATGTCTTTAGTGATAGGACTAATTGAGTTTAAATATTTTTCGCCTTTGCCATATATACTGACATGTAATATGTAATACTTGAAAAATGAATAAATTTTCAGATAAAAAAATATATGGTGTTGTGATTTGTTATAATAGTGAGGCAGCTATCGAGGATCTTTACAAAAGAATAGATAAAGAAATCTTTGATAAGATTTATTTTTTCGATGATAATTCAACTGATAGTTCCTATGAAGTTGCAAAAAAATTTGATTGGCAAGTTATAAAAAATCAAACCAATTTAGGTCATGGTGGAAATTTAAAAAAAGCAATTAAGACTGCTTTTGTTGACGGTGCAGATTATGTATTAGAAATTCATGCAGATAATCAATATGACCCAAATTTAATTTTAAAAGCAAAAAATTTGATTGAACAAGACTATGCATTAATAATAGGATCAAGATTTGTAAATAAAAATCCTTATAAAGATGAAGGAATGCCTTTTTTAAGATACATTTCAAATAAAGTTATGAGCAGTTTTACTAGCAAACTTTTGTCCATTGAATTAACTGAGTTTCATACAGGTTTTAAAATTTTTGGTAAAAGTTTTTATGATAAAGTTCAATTTGATGAATGTTCTGATAATTATTTATTTTCTTTTCAAATAATTTTAATAACTAAATTTTTTAATTTAAAATACGGAGAAATTAGTATTACTGCAGACTATGGAGAGAAAGTTAATTCATGTAATTACTATAACGGATTTTTTTATTTGTTATCAAACTTTAGTGAAATGTTTTATTATTTAATGGCTAAATCTAAAATTTTTAAAAAAAGCATTTACAAGTCTAAGTAATTTTTTTTAATTTAGAAATATTCATAGAAGGATTAGGCGGAAATATTTTTTTCCCAGATTTTTTTTTCACATTGGGATTATTTTTTTTGGCAAATTCATAGATTGTTTGAATTTTTCCGCCAATATTTAAAATTCCTTTCTTATTCAGAATTTTAGGTATAATTTTTGTAAAATCTTCATGAAACATAAAGTTTGTTTTTATATCTGAAAAAGCATATTCATGTATAAAAGGTTTTTCACAAATGCATAATCTCAATATCAGAGAATTTTTGTATAATTTAACAGAGCATTCTCCACCAAGTTTTGACCATGCATAATTATTAATAGGTAAAATATTATCTATTTCTTTGTAATTACCTTTCTTCCCTGGATAGATATAATTCGTTGAGAAATAAATTAATTTAATATTGTATTTTACACACAATTTCACAACATTTGCAGTACCTATAATATTTAGATCTATGCTTCTTGAAATTTCTTTGTCGTGAATATTCATCGGTCTAGATAAACCAGCAGCATGAAGTACATATTTTGGTTTAACTTTTTTAAAGTAATTATCAATTGATTTTGTACTTAAAATATTGAGCTCTTTTTTACTTGGAAAAAAGATATTCATTTTTGTGTTGTTATTTTTGAGAGTTTTGGCAAATCTTCCTTCGCCACCAGTTATAACAATTCTTTTTTTAATAGATTTCAATTTAATTATTAATTAATAATTTATTCACAATATATAAATTACATTATAAAGATAAATATAAATTATGAAAAAAAACTTTCTTAATTTGGGCAAACAACCCATTGCAAATTCTTTTTTAAGCTCAATATCGAAGAATTCTCTTAAAAGGGAGTATTTTTATAGACTTATAGTATGTTTTAATACAAGAAATTTTTTAGTCTCAGTGAAAGATCCAGTAGATCCAAAAATTCAATACACAGATAAATATGCTCATAGAGCTTCCGAGTCGCAAACGATGCAAAGTGCCTTTAAGCTTGTTGCTCAAAACCTTCAAAAAAGATTTAAACCCAGAAAAATAATGGAGATAGGAAGTAATGACGGCGTCTTCTTAAAAAATTTTCCTAAAAAAAAAGTAATTGCAGTAGAGCCATGTAAAAATCTTGCAAATATTACTAAAAAAAAATTTAAAACTTATTCAAGTTTTTGGAATAAAAAACTATCTAAAAAAATATTAAAAATACACTCAAAAGTAGATTTAATTTTTTCATCAAATACAATATCGCATATCCCAAATTTAAAAGAAACATTTGAAGCTATTAATAATGTACTTTCTGATAGAGGTGTTTTGGTAATAGAGGATCCATCATTAAGTTCTGTTATAAAGATAAATTCTTACGATCAATTCTACGATGAACACGTTTACGTTTTTTCAGCACTGTCAATAAATAATATTGTTAAAGATTATGAATTAAAATTATTTGATGTAGAAAAAATTAGCAATCATGGTGGATCATTGAGATATTTTATAACTAAGAAAAAAAGTTCGTTTAAAATAACTTCTCGGCTTAAAAAAATTCTAAATGATGAAAAAAAACAAGGTTTAAATAGTTTTATAACCTTTAAAAAATTTGCTAAAAAAGTAGAAAAATCAAAAAAGAAACTAGTTGCTTTATTAAAGAAATTAAAGAAAAAAAATTTTAAAATAATTAGTTATGGAGCAACTTATAAATCAACTACTGTATTTAATTATTGCAAAATAAATAATAAATTTTTTCATTATGTAACAGATACAACCAAAAATAAACAAGGAAAATTTACACCAGGGATGCACATTCCAATATTATCACCTGAAAAAGGTTTTAATGAAAGCGTGGATTATGCATATCTTGGAGCTTGGAATTTTAAAAAAGAAATAATGAATAAAGAAAAAGAATATTTAAAAAGGGGCGGAAAATTTATAACCCATGTCCCGCAAGTTAAAATTATAAGATAGTTAATGTTAAATAAAAATTTTCGAAAATGGTTTAATTCACAAAAAAAATTAAATAAAATTAAGGTTAAAATTAAAAAGCTAAATCATTTGAAATTCTGGATTTACAATAAAAAATTTATAATTCACAAAAGTAAAAGATTTTTCAAGATAGTTGGTATTGAAGTAAAATCTAATTTTGCAGGTAAGAATTGGGATCAGCCGATTATTGTCCAAAACGAACAAGGTATTCTTGGTATAATCAAGAATAAAAGAACAAAAAAATATTTACTACAAGCAAAGGTGGAACCTGGTAATAAAAACAAATTGCAGTTATCACCGACAGTTCAAGCTACAAAGAGCAATTACCAAAGAGTTCATGGAGGGAAAAAGACCCCTTATTTAAATATTTTCAAAAATAATAAAATAAAATTTATAAGCCAGTCCGAACAAGGATACAGGTATTTATTTAAGTTTAATAAAAATGCATTAGTAGAGATTAAAAAAAAAATTAAAATTTTTCAAAATTTTTATTGGTTTAGCAAGGATGACCTAAAATTATTAATTAAGAAAAAAAGTATTTTGAATATGGATACTGTTTCTGTTTTTTCTTCTTTTATAAAAAAAAATTCTATTGATTTACCTATTCAAAAAATGCAAAAAATCAATAGTTGGATTCGACAAAATGATAAAATTCACAAATTAAAAGTAAAAGTTAAACCTTTATCAAATTTATCAAATTGGAAAGTGGGATCTGAAAAAATAATTCACAAAAATAATAAACATTTCTCTGTGATTGGCATTAATATAATAAGTAACAAAAGAGAGATAGAGGAATGGGATCAGCCGATTATTAAAGGTAAGAGGCTAGCATTTGCTGGTTATTTGGTTAAAGTGTTTAATAAAACAGATCATTATTTGTGTAAGTATAATAAAAAGCCTGGATTAAAAAAAAGTACATTATCATGCACCGTTAATACATCGGATTTGGATAATTATAAAAAAAATAATAATCTTATGGGTTTTGAAAAAAAAATGATAAGAGACTTCTTTTTTAATAAAAAAAAATATTCAAAAAAATTTTTGATAATGTACTTTCAGATGAAGGAGGAAGATTTTTTAATTGTCAAATAAGATATAAAGTTTTAAAATTATCAAATACAACAAAAATTAAAATTCCTTCAAACTATTTTTGGATTTCACAAAATCAAATGATAGATATGATAAAAAAAAAAAAAGTTGACATAGAAGCTAGGCTTCTTTTTGGTTGTATAAATATCGATAAAATAAAATAAATTGAAAAATATAAATAGAATATTGTTGATTGGTTACTCCAATATCGCGAGAAAAAGATATATCAAAACTTTTATAAAAAATAAGATACCTTTTTGTGTTGCTTCTAAATCTTTTAGACAGAAAATTGATGGGTCGTATAGACAATTTAATAATTACAAAAAAGCTTTAAAAGAATCTGGCGCAAATATAGTTTTTTTATCTTTGCCAAACTCAATGCATTTTAATTGGTCAAAAAAAATATTAAACTTAGGCTTCCATCTCATTGTAGATAAGCCAATATCAACAAAAATCGGCCAAATAAATCAATTGATATCAATAGCAAAAAAAAAAAAATTGCTATTAACAGAAGCAACTTTTTTTAATTATCATAAACAATTTATATTTTTAAAAAAATTTATAGGTAAATTAAATAATATTGAACAGGTTTTTGCTAATTTTACAATTCCTAAACCAAAAAAAAAAACAATATTATTATCAAAAAGTTTACAAGGTGGAGCTTTAATGGATATGGGCCCATATGCTGCTGCAATTAATAGAATATTATTTAGAGAAAATTTAAGGAATAAAGACGTTATAGTTAAAAAAAACTTAAAGGGATTAATTACTTCTTTTGATATTTTTCTGAAATATCAAACTAAAATTTTTGTTGGCACTTTTAGATTTGGAAATCAGTATAATAATAGTTTAACTGTTTACACAAATAAAGGACTTATAGAAATTGAGAGAGTTTTTTCTCCACCAGAGGATATTGAATTAAAAATAAATATAGATAAGAAAAATCAATCAAGCGTATTTAAAATTAAAAAAGATAATTGTTTTAAAAATTTTTTATTAGAAGTAATTAAAAATTTAGAAGAAAAAAAATATAATTTTTATTATGACCGCATGGCAAAAGATGAAAATTTTAGATTAAGACTTCTAAAATAATTCATCAAAAGTTTTTGCATTTTTATCTTTATCAGTAATTATTAATTTTTTTATTGGCCACTTCATATTTACTTTTTTGTCTTTATATAAAAGTGAAAATTCATGGCCAATAGACCTATAATTTGTACAACTATAATTTACTATATTTTCTTTTCCAAGACATAAAAAACCGTGAGCAAAACCTGGAGGTATATAAACTGATTTATTATTTTTTGAACTTAAAATAATAGAATATTTTTTTCCAAAAGTTTTAGATTTTCTTCTTATATCTACTGCAACATCTAAAATTTTTCCTTTGATTACCGAAACATATTTACCTTGAGGATTTTTTGTTTGAAAATGTAAACCTCTTAGTACACCTTTTCTTGACTCTGAGATAATATGGAATTTAAATTTTTTTTTTACAATTTTTTCTAAAAGCATTTCCCTTAAAAAACCTCTTTTATCATAATGAGTTTTTCCTGAAATAATAAGTAGATCTTTAAATTTTGTTTTTTTTATTTTTAACATTTATTATTTTTAGCATATCATTTTCATTCTTTTACTCAAATTATAAAAAACTATTAAGAAAAATAAATAGATTTTATTTTATTTGCTAACATTAAATAAATTTTAGAAATTTCGTTATCAGGATATGCTTCAACAATTGGTTTTCCTTGGTCTCCACATTTTCCAACTTCAGGAATTATTGGAATTTCTCCTAGATATTTTTTATTAAATTCTTTAGCTGTTTTTTCAACTCCATCTTCTCCAAATAAATTATATTTTTTACCATCGTCTGCTTTAAAATAACTCATGTTACTTATTAATCCCAAAATTTCTACTCCGAGTTTATCGAACATTTTGATTCCTCTTTTCACATCCAACAAGGCAACTTCTTGTGGAGTAGAAATTATGATAGCACCATCAATTTTAATTTCTTGTGAAAATGTTAATTGTGTATCGCCAGTTCCAGGTGGCATATCAATAATTATAAAATCTAAATCTTTCCAATTTACTTTTTGAGTGAAAGTTCTTATTGCGCTCGTAACCATTGGACCTCTCCATATCATTGGCGTTTGTTGATCAGCTAAAAATCCTATAGACATACATTGTATATTATATTTGTTTATTGGATCTAATTTTTGACCATCACTTTTAGGTTTTTCATTAATGTTGAACATTTTGGGTATGGATGGTCCATAAATATCTGCATCTAAAAGACCAACTTTACATCCAGATTTGCTCAGTGCTAAAGCAAGGTTTGATGCAAAAGTTGATTTTCCAACTCCACCTTTAGCGCTTGAGATTGCAATAGTAAATTTCGTTCCAATAATAGGATTTTTTTTAAAAACCTTTGGTTTGAGCTTACTTTCCATTGCGGCACTTAGTTCGGGTTTTTCCTTAGGCATTTATAGATCTTAACTTGTTTTTCCAAATAAAGACATTATATAGATTGCCATATGCCAGATGATTTTCAGCAAAGAGGGGGTAGTCCTTGGGGAACTCCTCCAGGAGGAGGTAGCGGTAATGGCTCAGGAAGAGGACCGAGACCACCAGACTTAGACAAAATCATAAGAGAGTTTCAAGAAAAGATTAAAAAATTTTTACCTGGTGGAAGTTCATCAGGTGGTAAACAAGCAATATTAGTTCTATTAATTTTGGGTTTTGTCTGGTTGGCAAGCGGACTTTATAGAGTTTTACCAGATGAGCAAGGAGTCGTGCTAAGATTTGGAAAATTTGTAAAAACTACTCAACCAGGTTTAAATTATCATATTCCATTTCCTGTAGAGTCAGTTCTTACTCCTAAAGTAACAAAAGTAAATCGAATAGATATAGGATTTAGATCTGAGAGAGACAGCGGCTTTTCTTCTCAAGGAGGTGTAGCAGATGTACCTCAAGAAAGTTTAATGTTAACTGGAGATGAAAATATTGTTAACATTGACTTCTCAGTTTTTTGGGTAATTAAAGATGCAGGAAATTTTTTATTTAAAATTCAAGACCCAGAAGGAACTGTTAAAGCTGCTGCGGAAACAGCAATGAGAGAAGTTATTGCCCGATCAAATATTCAACCTATTTTAACAGAAGGAAGATCAGTTATAGAAACTGATACTCAAGCAATTATTCAAAAAATTTTAGATGAGTACACTTCCGGAATTCAAATCACTCAAGTTCAAACGCAAAAAGCTGATCCACCAGATCAGGTGATTGATGCATTTAGGGATGTTCAAGCGGCCAGAGCTGACATGGAGAGATCTAAAAATGAGGCTGAGGCTTATGCAAACGATGTTATTCCTAGAGCTAGGGGTGAAGCTGCAAAAATTTTACAAGCTGCGGAGGCATATAAGAAAGAAGTTGTTGCTAAAGCTGAGGGTGAGGCAAGTAGATTTTTAGCTATTTATAATGAATATAAAAATGCAAAATCAGTAACGCAAGAAAGAATGTACCTTGAAACAATGGAAAAAGTTTTAGCGGATATCGATAAAGTTATAATTGAAAAGAATGCTGGATCAGGGGTAGTTCCTTATTTGCCATTACCTGAATTAAAAAAGAAGGTGACAAATTAATTAAAATGAATGCTGGAAAAATTATCGCTGGAACCTTAGTTGCATTAGCTGCTACTTTGTTTTTTTCAATATTTATTGTCAAAGAAGTCAACCAAGCAATTGTCTTGCAATTTGGAGATCCAAAAAGAATAATTTTAAAGCCAGGTTTAAATTTTAAAATTCCATTTATTCAAAACGTCGTATTTCTTGATAAGAGAATTTTAAATTTAGATACTCCTCCAGAGGAGGTGATTGCATCAGATCAAAAGAGACTTATAGTTGACGCTTTTGCAAGATTTCAAATAGTAGATCCACTTAAATTTTATATTTCAGTTGGAAATGAAAGAGTGGCAAGATCTAGATTGGCAACTATTATAAATTCAAGAATAAGAAATGTTTTAGGTCAACAGGAACTTCAAACTCTTCTTTCAGAGGATAGAACGAAACAAATGGCCTTGATCCAAGAGGGTGTAAACACGGAGGCAGAAAATTTTGGGATTAAAATAGTTGACGTGAGGATTAAAAGGGCGGATCTTCCTCAAGCAAACAGTGATGCTATTTTTAGAAGAATGCAAACTGAAAGGGAAAGAGAAGCAAAAGAATTTAGAGCAAGAGGAGCAGAAATGGCGGTTACTATAACTTCTACGGCTGATAAAGAAGTTACTGTAATACTTGCTGATGCCCAAAAAAAATCAGAAATCATGAAAGGTGAAGGCGATGGAAAAAGAAATAATATTTTTGCGAGCGCATTCGGACAAGATCCAGAATTTTTTGCTTTTTATAGAGCGATGCAAGCATATGAAAAAGCTTTGATAGGAGGCGAAACTTCCTTAATCTTATCTCCCGATAGTGAGTTTTTTAAATTCTTTGGAAATATAAAGCCTAAAACCGAGTAATTTTTCAATGCAAGAATTGATCATAGCACTTGGTCTATTCCTATTTATTGAAGGTGTTTTATATGCCTTATTTCCATCAAAAATGCGAAATATGTTGAAAAGAATTGAATTAATAAAAGATAACCAGTTGAGAGTAGCTGGATTTTTATTTGCGATAATTGGTTTTGTTATAATTTATTATTTTAAAAATTACTATGAATAGATTGAAATCATTTTTTTTTAGCATCCTCATAATTATTGGTTTTTACCAGAATTTATATTCAAAAAATATTCCAAATTCATTTGCAGACTTAGCAGAAAAATTGATGCCATCAGTTGTTAACATATCTACTACCCAAACAATTGTAACTAGAAGCAATCCATTTCCTGGATTTCAATTCCCTCCAGGATCTCCATTTGAGGATATGTTTAAAGAGTTCGGTGTACCTCAGGAGAGGCAGTCTTCTGCATTAGGTTCAGGTTTTATAATTGACGAAAAAGGTTTAGTCGTAACAAATAACCATGTAATTCAAGATGCCGAGGATATTATTGTAAGAGTGAACGGAGATAAAGAATTTAAAGCGAAAGTGATTGGTTCAGATCCACTTTCAGATATTGCAGTTTTACAATTAGAAACTAAAGAAAGATTTACTCCGGTTAAATTTGGAGATTCGGATAAAGCCAGAATTGGTGATTGGGTTATTGCAATTGGAAATCCGTTTGGCTTAGGTGGAACTGTTACATCTGGGATAATTTCAGCAAGAAATAGATCAATTGGATTATCAAGATACGAGGACTATATTCAAACTGACGCATCAATTAATAGCGGGAATTCTGGCGGTCCATTATTTGATATGAACGGAGATGTAATAGGAATTAACACAGCAATTTTAGGAAGGAGTGGTTCAATTGGAATAGGATTTTCTATACCTTCAAACAATGCAAAAATAGTAATTGATCAACTCATTAAATTTGGTGAAACTAAAAGAGGCTGGCTGGGTGTAAGGATACAAGATGTTACAAAAGAAATTGCAGAAGTAGAAAAATTAGATAAACCAAGAGGCGCCCTAGTGGCTAGTGTGGCTGAGAACAGTCCATCTGAAAAAGGCGGAGTAAAGAGTGGTGATATAATATTAGAATTTGATGGTGAAATAATTGAGACAATGAAAGAACTTCCAATGATAGTTGCAAAAACAGAGGTTGGGAAAAAAGTAAAAGTTAAAATTTGGAGAAATAAAAAAGAGTTAGAAAAAACTATAATTCTTGGTAGGTTAGAAACTTCTGAAGATTTTAAAGTTGCTGAACAAAAAAAACAAACAAAAGAAGTACAAATAGAAAAACTAAAAATTCAGGTAAGGAAGATAACATCAGAGGATATAAAATCAAGAAATCTACCAAATCAAACCTCTGGTTTAGTTGTAACTAAAGTAGACAATGACAGTCCGCTTATCAATTCTATAGAGACTAATAGTATAATTCTTGAGGCACAAAAGAAGAAAATTAGATCTATTAATGATTTAAATCTTGCTGTTAAACAAGTCTTAAATAGTAACCAGAAAACTATATTATTTGTAATTTACAATAGCCAAAACCAAAAAAGATATATAGGAATAAAATTAGATTAATTTATGGATTATAAATCCAAAATTATTTTAATTTATGGACCTACTGCTTCAGGCAAATCCTTATTTGCAATTAAACTAGCAAAGAAATTAAATGGGGAGATTTTAAATGCTGACAGTATGCAAGTATATAGAGAGTTAAAGATTTTATCAGCTAGGCCTGTAAACGAAAATTGTAATGGAGTTAAACATCACTTATATGGTTTTCAAAGTGTAAAAAAAAACTTTTCAACTGGAGTTTGGCTTAAATTAATAAAAAAAAAAGATTAATGATGTAAAAAAAAGAAAGAAAGTACCAATTCTTGTTGGAGGAACTGGTTTATATTTTAAAGCTTTAACAGAGGGGTTAGTAAAAATTCCAAAAATTCCAATTAGATTTAGGAAAGAAATAAGATCACTTCACAAAAAACTTGGACCTAATAAATTTTTTTTAGAATTAATTAAGTTAGATCCTTTAGTAAAAAAAAAAATTAATCTTACGGATACTCAAAGAGCTATAAGAGCTTATGAAGTAAAAGCATATACAAAAAAGTCATTATATGTCTGGTTTAAGAGAACAAAATCTGATTTTGAGAAAAATGATTTTTATAAAATTTATATCGATTACCCTAGAGATCAATTAATTAAACGAATTCACAATAGAGTGAAAGAAATGATAAAAAAAGGGGCAATCTCAGAAGTAAAAAGACTTATTAAGTTGAAAGCTTCTAAAAATAGTACAGCTTATAAGGCCATTGGAATTTATGAGATTAAAAGCTTTTTAAGTAAAAAAATTGAAATTAATGAGGTTATTGAAAAAATATCAATAAAGACAAGACAATACGCCAAAAGACAGACAACTTGGGGCAGAGGACATATGACGGATTGGAACTTTATTAAGTCAGGTGGTT
>MDTB01006516.1_pt1 | contig 13045 bp, 14 predicted proteins | sample 811161 | NCBI WGS metagenome assembly MDTB01 (sample SAMN05326650, study PRJNA326480) | marine metagenome | isolation source: seawater | place: Mediterranean Sea | collected 2009 | reverse complement strand
GATTTCAATCAATATTTGTTGAAGAGGAGTCCTCAAGCACAAGAGTTAGGTATTATACTTTTGGAATTAAAGATTTTATTAGCAGCCCAATTATAGGATATGGTTTAGGTAATTTTAAAATTATCTCTATTGAGAGGGATAGAGAAAACATAAGAAGTTACACTGTCCCTTATGTAATGCACAATGATTTTCTTGAAGTTGCAGTTGAGCTAGGAATAATTGGATTAATTTTATTTTTATCAATATTTATCTATCCAATCTATTTTCTATTTAAACGGATAAAAATCAAAAATTTAAAAACTGAACATTTAGTTGTACTTTCTGCTGTTTTTATTTATATAATTGACTCAAATTTGAATTTTCCATTTACACGAGCTGCTTCATTATCATATTTAGCGCTTGTTCTTGGCTTGTTTTACAATTATCTAAACCCAATAAATCATGAAAATAATTAAACTGTTATTTATTTCTTTAAGTTTTATATCTGTATACGTACACTATCTCAATAAAGAGTCAGCAGAACTACAATTTATCTTATATCAAGACATACAAAAAGGTATTTACGAGGAATCATCCACTGCAAGGTTTAATGTAGCTAATTTTGATTTTCCTAATCTATCTTTAACATCAATTCCTGTTAAGTCAATAGCTGCTAAATATTATTTTTTAGGGGGACAGTTTAACAAAGCATTAGAGTATCTTCAAGAAAGTGATAAAGTTAATCCCTATCTAATGTTTAGTGAATCTATTAGATCTGAAGTATACCAATACCTTGATATAAAGGATAGTTTGATTTATTATGCAGAGAAGGCTTTTACCGGTATACCGGATAATGATAAACACTTTTTTATTTTGGCAAAAGCTTATGCGCAAAATGGAAGATTTGATGAAGTTGATTCAATCTTTAAAATTGTTGAAAAAAGAAAAAATCCTAGAATTTTGAATATTTATTTTTCAACATTATTGACAAACGAATCTAAAATATCAGATTATGCAAAAGAGATAGCAAGAAATGCTAATGCAGATTTTCCTGCTGCTGAATTTCCTGAAATAGAACTTACATCAAAATATGTTTTTCTGGGGACAGATAGGGTAAATAAAGCAATTGATAAAGATTTTCTTGCACAAATGGCATTTCGCGATCAGAATTATGCTGAAGCTGCTAAACTCTACTCTGAAGCATCAGAGCTTAACCCAACTGATTATTCACTTTTTGAAAATACAGGTGTTAGCTATTATATGAATAGCGAATATGACAAATCATTAGAATACCTAAATTTTGTTATTGATTCAATGAATCCAGGAACAGGAAAAGCTGAATTTATTGCAGCAAGTATTTTTATAAAAAAAAATAACATATCTAAAATTTGTCAGTATGCGAATTTGGCTGCTGAAGTGGATTATCCAGGGTCATATGGAATTATTGCACAATTTTGTAGAAACTAATAAATGAATAAAATAAACTTCAATAAAAACTTATTTGAATTTTACTTTATATTCATAATACTCGCTGTATTTGCGCCTAAATTAAATGCTGTTGATAATGTTAGTTTAAGGTGGCTAACTGTTTCTTTGACTAATACAGCTTTTCTGAGCTTTGCACTGATCAATAAAAAGACATTCTATTTAAAAGATTCAAATGTTTTAAAGATATTTAGTGCTTTATTTTTTGTTTCTGTAATAAGTGCTCTAAATAGTGTAAATATTAATGAATCTTTAATTTCACTTAATAAAATATTTATAGTATTGTCTACTATTGTCTGTGTCTCCTTATTTATTAATAAAGAAAAGTCTTTTCAAAATCTAATTTTTTTACTGTTTATCTCTGTTTTATTTGAATCTTCTTATGTTTTCTATGATTATATTACGAGTACTGATTTAAATTTCACAGGTGTTTCTATGAATAGAAATATAAGTGCTTTTTCAATTTTAATTAAGCTTCCATTTTTTTTTATTTATAAGTCTATAAATCAAAGACATAACAAACCTTTAAGTTTAATTCAAGAAATAATTATCATTTCTTCAATTATAATTCTTGAAAGTAGGGCTGCTATTGTTGTTTTAATTATGATCTATTTATTAAAAATAGCATATACAAAAGATAAATTAAAATCAATGATTACGCTATTTCTCTCAGTTTTATCTTTATTTATATACTATCCCTTTTCAAGGATCTTGCAAAATAAATCTTTAGATGCAAATATTATACTTGATGAATCTGTAAATCTTAGATTAGACTTTTTTTCTACATCAGTTGAGCTGTTCTTAAATAATCCTATAATAGGAAATGGTATTGGGATGTGGAAAATATTATCAAATCAAATGCAACTATCGCAAGTCCCATATTATGTTCACAATGATTTCTTGCAGTTTTTAACTGAAACTGGAGTAATTGGTCTAATCCTATATATATCCTTCTTTATTTCAGTTTTTTATTTAATCAGGAAAAGTTGGAATAACTATTCAATTTATTTTCTAATCGCATTAATGATTTTTCTAATTGATTCATTTATTAATTTCCCATTTCATAGACCTCAACAAATTATTTTTTTTATTCTAATAATCGGATTATTAATAAATTTTTCAAGTTTTAATAATATCAATTTTAAGAAAAGGTATTTAATCCTAATGATCCTTCCTCTTTTATACTCCAGTTATATATCTTTTAAAGAAGTAAAATCATCATTTCTTGAAAATAAACTTCGATTAGATTTAATTCAGAATGAGTATTCAATCAATGTCAACGATTTAAGTAAAATTGATTATAAATTTCCAAACCTATCATCAAACACTGTCCCATTTTCAAGTTACCTAGCCAGGTATTATATAAATAACAATGAGTTTGAAACCGCGGATGCCTTAATAGAATACGGAATTAATTCAAATCCATTCTTATCTTACACACAAGATTTAAAGTTACAAAGCTTGTTGATGCAAAATAAATATATTCAAGCTTTAAGGCAGGTCAAATTAATACTAAAAAACTTTAACGATTCAGAACTGTATTTTGATATCTTCTTTAGCATCTGTTTATCTCTTAATTTAGAGCAGGAATTAATAAATGTATATCCTTTAATAAATGCTTCAAACAATGAAGTATTAATTGTTAAGTTTTTTACAAACTACTCTAGTCTTCAGAAATATGATAAAGAAATCTTTGAAGACTTAATTATTAAAGAAATTATAAGGTATCCTGAAAATCATGATTTAAATCAATTATATAATAAAGTTAAATAGGCCCTGAATTATCAATATTAAAGTTATCTGGGCAATAATTATTATAGTCACAACTTTGAAGTGCTTGTTTGTCTTTTTGTAAATAATATGATGTATGTGCCTTCTGTCAGCCACAAAAGGAGAGACTCCATTATATAATCTTATAAAAATAACTCTAATAAAATCAATAATAGGATATGATAGAATGGATATTACAAATAAGATTTTATTTAAATCAAACTCAGGCTTTATAATATAATCATTGGATAAAATTTTCAGCACATAGATGCTGACTAACCCACCAATAAAAAGTGATCCAGAATCACCAAGAAAGACTTTAAAATCTTTTTTGTAATTAAAATATAAAAGAGGAATTATAATTGACACCATTATTATAGATAGATTAGAAAGCCCTGTAGGGTTTTCTGCAAATACCTCAAATAGTATGATAAAAAAGATAAAAACAGAGACTGCAAGTCCATCAATTCCATCAATAAAATTTAGAGCATTAATTATTGAACATATAACTAAAATTGTTACACATTGAGCTAAAACTCTATTTATTTCGTAAAGTCCTAAGATTCCATGAAAATTGTCAATTATAAGTCCATTATCAATTATTATTTTTGCAGCAATAATTTGAAAAATGAACTTTAATTTGAAATCAACACTATAAACATCATCATATACTCCAACTATACCTAATATTATTATTGGTATTAGTAAGGAGTAATCATATAATTCAAATCCATTTATATAAAATACAATAGAAGTTATTAATAAGGTTGATAAAATAGCTATGCCTCCAGACCTTGTAGACACTACAGAATGAGAGGATCTATGATTTATTTTATCTATATAATTATTCTTGATAAATACTGATTGACTTATTTTTATTAGACATGAAGCCAGAAGAATGATTATTAAAACTGTTACAAAATCAATCATATTGGGCAAAATTACCATAAAATATTTAATGTGAAGATTTAATTTTGCTATTTACAAATAAACAAGTACTTTTGTTACTTAATAATATGTTAGAAAATTTAATAACATCTAAAACTCGTTTAAGACTGCTGATAAAATTTTTCATATCACAGGCTAATAAAGGGCATTTAAATGGCTTAGCTTCTGAAATGGGTGAGTCTACAAATTCTATAAGAAAGGAGCTAAATCACCTTTTTGAAGCCGGATATTTAAATAAAACTAAAAAAGAAAATAAAGTAGAGTATAATGTTAATATTAAGCATCCCTTATATGATACAATGAAAAAAGTGGTAATGAAGCATTTGGGTCTAGAGGACATCGTTGAAACTGTTTTAGGCAAAATGGGAAATGTTGAAGAAATATTATTAATTGGAGATTACGCTAAAGGAATTGATTCGGGAAACATTGAAATATTTCTAATTGGCAAGAATTTAAATATGGATTATATTGAAAACTTAGAAGTTAAAATTGAAAAACTAATAAGCAGAAAAGTTACTTTTTATCTTTCTTCAAAGTTTTCATCAAAACAAAAAAGCATTGTGCTCTACAAAAATATTTAATATGAACTATATAGAAAAAATTGAAAGGCCATGGGGCATGTTTTATGTTATACATGATGAGATAAATTATAAACTTAAGCGAATAGAGGTTAATCCCGGTCAAAGATTAAGTTATCAATATCATGAGAAAAGATCGGAATCTTGGACTATTATTGGCGGTGAAGGGACTTTAACACTTGAAGGAAAAAACATAGACTTAATTGCGGGAGAAAACATCAAAATTCCAATAAAAGCAAAACATAGAATAACCAATAATGGACTGCAAAAATTAGTTTTTATCGAGGTACAAACGGGTTCATATTTTGGAGAAGATGATATTATCAGGATAGAGGATGACTATAATAGAAAATGAAAAAAAACGCAATAATAGTATCGGGATATTTTAATCCGCTTCATAAAGGCCATATAGAATATTTTACAATGGCTAAAGGATTAGCAGATGAACTAATTGTGGTTGTTAACAACGATAAACAAAGATTACTAAAAGGAGCAAAAGAATTTATGTTGGAAGATGAGAGGTGTTTAATTATATCAAGCCTTAAAATAGTTGATAAGGTATATTTGTCAGTCGATAAAGATAGAACAGTAATAAAGACAATTGAAATGATTTACAACGAAATATCTGATTCATATAACTTGATTTTTGGAAATGGTGGAGATCAAAATAATTTATCAATACCTGAATCAGAAATCTGCAAAAAATTAGACATTAAACTGATTGATAATCTTGGAGAGAAAATACAATCATCTTCTTGGCTTTTAAATAAAAAATAATGAAAGTAAAAACAATTTGTTGTATAGGCGCAGGGTATGTGGGAGGTCCAACGATGGCTGTCATTGCTCTAAAATGCCCTCATATTAATGTTTACGTTGTAGACATAAATCAGAGAAAAATTGACCTTTGGAATGATGAAAATTTAGATAATATTCCAGTTTATGAACCAGGTCTAAAAGAAATTGTGAGTAAGACTAGAAATAAAAATTTGTTTTTTTCTACTGATATTAACATGGCAATTAATAAATCTGAAATGATTTTTGTTGCCGTAAATACTCCTACTAAAACATATGGAGAAGGGAAAGGAATGGCTGCAGATTTAACATATGTAGAAAATTGTGCTAAAACTATTGGTCAATTGGCAACCTCAGATAAAATAGTAGTAGAAAAATCAACATTGCCAGTTAGAACAGCTGAGAAAATTAAGGAAATACTAAAAGCTAACTCTAGAGAAGATGTAAACTTTGAGGTATTATCTAATCCTGAATTTTTAGCAGAGGGCACTGCAATAAAAGATTTATTTAAATCAGATAGAGTTTTAATTGGAAGTGATCAAACTAAATCAGGGCTCTTAGCTTCAAAATCACTTGTAGAGATATATGAAAACTGGATACCAAAAGAAAAAATATTAACAACCAATGTGTGGTCCTCGGAACTTACTAAACTTGCCTCAAATGCTATGTTAGCTCAAAGAATATCTTCTATAAATAGCTTATCTGCACTTTGTGAAAAGACTGGAGCTGACATTGACGAGGTTTCAAATGCAATTGGTCATGATAAAAGAATTGGAAAAGAGTTTTTAAAATCCTCTGTTGGTTTTGGAGGCTCATGCTTTCAAAAAGACATTTTAAACTTAGTTTATCTTTCTCAATATTATGGTTTAGATGAGGTAGCAGATTTTTGGTATCAAGTCATTAAGATTAATAATTATCAAAAATCTCGCTTTTCAAAAAAAATTATTGATGAATTAAATGGAACTATCAAATCAAAAAAAATCTCTGTCTTAGGCTGGGCTTTTAAAAAAGACACGAATGACTCAAGAGAATCAGCCTCAATTTATGTTACAGATCACTTAATAGAAGAAGGTGCTCAAGTATGTATTTATGACCCTAAAGTAGATAAAAAACAAATATTGAATGATTTACAAAACTTATGGGAATCAAATAAACTGCCTAAATCTGAAATAGAATCTAAATTAAAGAGACTCATTATAACGCAAGAATATGAAGAGTGTTTTAATAGTTCATCTTGTATTGCAGTTTTAACAGAATGGGATGAGTTTATGACTTATGATTGGAATTCTTTAATTCAGAATATGGAAAAGCAGCATGTAATTATAGATGGAAGAAATATTCTAGATCAAGATAAAATCTCTAGAGTAGCTAATAAATTTATTGCAATTGGAAAATAAAAAAATTAAAATAGCAGTGATTGGGTTGGGATATGTAGGCCTTCCTTTGGCAGTCCTTTTTTCAAAAAAGTATAATGTTATTGGATTTGACTCGGATAAATCAAGAATTAAAGAGCTAAACATTCTCAATGACAGAACAAATGAAATTGATAAAATTAAATTACAAGAAGCATTAAATAGTAATCTTGAAATTACAGATAATCATAATATAATTTCAAACTGTAATATATATATCATAACTGTTCCAACTCCTATAGATACAAACAAAAAACCTGATTTATCATATCTATTAAATGCAACTAAAGAAACTGGAAATGTTCTAAAAAAAGGGGACATTGTCATATTTGAAAGTACTGTTTATCCAGGATGTACAGAGGAGGAATGTGTCCCAATACTCGAGAAAACAAGTAATTTAACTTATAACATAGATTTTTTCTGTGGGTATTCACCTGAGAGAATTAATCCAGGGGATAAAAAAAATACAATTGAAAAAATAGTAAAAGTAACCTCAGGCTCATCTAAATATTCAGCAGATTTAGTCGATAATTTATATAAATCCGTTATTTCTGCAGGAACTCATAGAGTAGAATCTATAAAGATAGCAGAAGCAAGTAAGGCAATCGAAAATGCACAAAGAGATTTAAATATATCATTTGTAAATGAGTTATCTATAATCTTTGATAAGATGGGAATTGATACAACTGATGTCCTTGATGCTGCTTCAACTAAATGGAATTTTTTGAATTTTAGGCCAGGCCTTGTTGGTGGACACTGTATAAGTGTTGACCCATATTATCTAACACACAAAGCAAAAAGTCTTGGATATCAGCCAGACGTCATTCTGTCTGGAAGACAGGTTAATGAAAATATGGCTGATTTTGTAGCCAATAAACTTTTAAACAAAATGATTGAAAAATCAATTGAAATAGTCGGATCTAATATCATCATCTTGGGGATTACTTATAAGGAAAATTGTCCTGATACGAGAAACACAAAAATACCAGAAGTTTATAATCATTTAAAAGAAAAAGGTGCGAGAGTAAGCGTTTATGATCCATATGCATCATTTGAAGATGTAAAAAAGGATTTTAATATTAATATGATTTCAAACTTTGAAAAATATGACGGTATAATTTTAGCAGTAAGTCATTCTGACTTTAAAAAAATTGATTTCGATAAACTAAAAAGAAATTCTAATTCAGTAATATTTGATGTTAAGTCTTTCTTAAATAAAAACATTGTAGATGCAAGATTATAATCAAAAAATAGCAATTATTACTCCAATAAAGCATCTTGGTCTTGACAAATTAATTGAGTCGAAAGGACAACCATTTTATTTGGAGAACGGAACAAAAGAAGAAGTAAAATTATTACTGCTAGATAATTTAATTGATATTATTATATGTAATCCAAATAAACAGGAATATAGAATAGATAAAGAACTTCTTGATGGAACTAATGTTAGTATTATTAATACTTGTTCAACAGGTCTAAGTCATATTGATATTAATTACTGCGCTAAAAATGACATTGAAGTTTATTCTCTTACTAAAGATTATGAATTAATTAATGACTTACCTTCAACTTCTGAGCTTGCCTTTGGATTAATGCTAGATCTTTTAAGAAATATATCAATAAGTCAGGATCATGTCATAGGAGGTGGTTGGGATTATACCCAGTTTATTGGTAGACAGATAAAGGATCTCAATATAGGTTTAATTGGCTTTGGAAGGTTAGGGAAATTAATGTTTAAATATTGTAAAGCGTTTGATGCAAGAGTTAGTGTTTATGATCCTTATGTTAAAGGATATGACAAAGTCTCTCTCAAAGATTTCATTTCTAAATGTGATGTCCTGTCTATACATGTACACTTAAATGATGAGACGAAATATATGATTAATAAAGATTCTCTTAAAAAAGCTAAAACTGATTTAGTTTTAATTAATACGTCCAGAGGAGCAATAGTTAAAGAAGAAGATATAATTTCATTGATTAATGATAAATTAATTGGAGCATATGGGACTGATGTGATTGAGAACGAAAATGATGATATAAAAAAATCAATATTAATTAATGAAATGAAATCAAATAAAAAAATAATAGTAACACCCCATGTAGGAGGAATGACTATTGAAGGTCAAACTAAAGCTTATACTTGGGCAATAAATAAATTATGAAACTACTAATTATAATACCAGCTAAGCTAGACTCTAAAAGGCTTGAGAAAAAGAACATTCAACAAATAAACAATAAAACATTAGTTGAACACTCGATAGATTATGCTAAGGCAAGTACTTATGAAAAAGATATTATTATATCTTCAGAGAGTGATTTAGTGAAAGATATAGCTCTAAAAAATAACACTACTTTTCTGGAAAGAGATAAGGATATGTGTGGAGATACAGAGGTTGTAGATGTTTATATTAACATTATTCAAAAGCTTGATTCAAAATACGATTATGTAGTTGCTTTACAACCAGATCATCCAGACAGAGAACATTCTCTAGACTATTGTTTAAATTATATGATTGATAATAACTATGACGATTTAATAACTATAGAACCAAATTTTAAAAGAAGTGGCTCAATCAGAATATTTAAATATGATTTTATTATTAATGGTAATGTTAGTAAAAGGATAGGCTGTTTAAAAGATTCTGCAACTGATATTCATTACCTCGAGGACTTAAATAAAGCAATAAAAAAAATGTCATGATAAATCTAATTAAAAAAATATTTGGCTTAAAAACAAAAGCAACATTTGGCAAAACAAGATTTCCCAAAAATTATCAAAAGGGAGTTGGTATGGATGCTGAAGAAAGACTTCACAAGAATTCTATTGAATTAAGAAAAATACTTATTGATAATAATATTATTTCTAAAATCAACACAGTTTTTGAAATAGGTGCTGGTCCATGTAGAAACCTTCATTATATAAATGAATTAGAACCAAGATTAAAGTTTTATTGTAACGATCTTTTTAAAGAATCCTCATTAAAACACATGTCACCTAAAATGAGAGAAAAAATTAATTTTTATGAGATGGACTCAGAGAAAATGATTGTTGAAAATCCATTACCAAATATTGATTTAATTCTTGTTTCAGATCATCTTATGCATCTTCAATATGAAAAAGCAGATAAAATTTTAAAATCACTTTTAAAGAAATGGAAACCAAAGTATATTTTAATGAGAGAACTTAGGAAAGAATTTGAAACCCCACTTCATCCTAGACTTTTCCATAATTATGATCAATTAAAAACTAAATATAATGTCATGTTTAATAAGCTCAGCGATCAAGATGATGCTTATTTCATATGGCTTTTAAAATTAAAATAAAATGAAAAAAATAATTCTTATTGCTGAAATCGGATGGAATCATTTTGGAGACATTGAATTGGCAAAAAAAATGATAAATTCTGCTAAAGATTCAGGTGCAGATTATGCAAAATTCCAAACATGGAGTGTTGAAAGGTTAAAACAGGGTGCGTGGGATAAAGATGGAAGACGAGAGATTTATGAAAAAGCAGAATTATCAGAAGACAATCATATTGAATTAATAAATTATTGTAAAACTTTAAAAATTAAATTTTTATCAAGTGTCTTTAGTATTCCCGACGCTAAATTGTTAGCTAAATTAGGAGTTAAAGATGTTAAAATACCAAGCTTTGAGTCTCGGAATCATGATCTTATTTCATTTTGTAATAATAATTTTAATAAGATCTTTATGTCGACTGGTACATCAAAGATGAGTGAAATTAAGGATTCATTAAAGCTATTCACAGAAGCAAACTTATATCTTATGCATTGTGTGTCTATGTATCCATGTAATTATGGCAATGCTAACTTACCAAAAATGAAGGAGTTGATGAAAATTCATGAAAATGTTGGTTACAGTGATCATATTCAAGGTCCTGAATCTGCTAAAATTGCTATAGCAGAGGGTGCTAAAGTGATTGAGAAGCATTTTACTTTAGACAACAACCTGCCTGGAAGAGATAATAAGTTTGCTAATTTACCCTCACAATTTAAAGATATTTCAGATTTTCTAGTTAATTACAACGAAATGATGGTAGATCATGGAATTGATTATCAAGATGGTGAGGAAGATTCAAGATTAAATTATAAAGGAAGATTCGATGGATAATATAAGTGTAATAATAAGAAACAAAAATGAAGAGGAATATATAGGTTTTGCTATACAATCCTGCTTGGATTTTTTTGACAAACCAGAAATTATAATTGTTGATAACAACTCAACTGATAATTCTCTAGAGATAGTAAATTTATTTTCAGACAGAACGGATATTATTATAAAAAACAATTCTAATTATACGCCGGGGAGTTCAATTAATCTTGGAGTTTCACAAGCATCTAGAAAGTATATTTTAATATTGTCAGCACATGCTCAAATTACTAGTTTTGAATTCGAAGAGGTGATAAAAAATCTTGAACAAAACATTTCGGTCTTTGGGAAACAGATTCCTATTTATAAAGGTAAAAAAATTACACCCAGGTATATTTGGAATCACTTTATTGATGAAGAAGTTATAAATATGTTTTCTAAATCAGAAAACAGATATTTTTTTCATAATGCCTTCTCATTCTTTAAAAAATCTACATTAACAAAGTATCCTTTTAATGAATCATTTCCAGGAAAAGAAGATAGATTTTGGGCTGAAAACATTATTAGTAAAGGTAATAACTTATTGTATAACCCTAATCTTGTGTGTAATCATTATTATACATCTAGAGGTGCAACATGGAAAGGAATTGGTTAGTTATGAGTAAATTTTTTGTACATAAAACGTCTTTTATAGATAAATCTGCTTCAATTAAAAAGGGAACTAAAATTTGGCACTTTTGTAATATAATGTTAAACTCATCGATTGGGGAAAATTGTATTCTTGGTCAAAATGTTTTTGTAGGTCAAAATGTAATTATAGGGGATAACACTAAAATTCAAAATAATGTATCATTATACGACGGTTTAATATGTGAAGAAGAAGTTTTTATTGGACCATCTGTTGTATTTACAAATGTTATTAATCCAAGAAGTTTTATTGAACGAAAAAATGAGTTTAAAAAAACATTTCTTTTAAAGGGTTGTTCTATTGGAGCAAATGCAACAATTATTTGTGGAAATAAAATTGGAAAATATTCTTTAATTGGTGCTGGATCTGTGGTTAATAGGGATGTAAAAGATTTTGAGCTAGTAGTTGGAAACCCAATAAGACATATCGGTTGGGTTGATATTGAGGGCAACAGACTTAGATTTGATAATCAAGATAAAATCAATGTTAAAGGGAGAACATATGAACTTAATAATAACAAAGTTACTTTATTAAAATGAAAAAATTTGGACTAATTGGAGCAGCAGGATATATTGCAAAAAGACATATTGAAGCAATTAAATTTATAAAATCAGATTTATCATTGATCTGTGACCCAAATGATAATGTTGGCTTTATTGACAGTTTTTTCCCAAACACTCTTTATTTTAAGGAGATTGAAAGATTTGACAGACAATTAAGTAGGTTTGAACTTAACAAGGAGAAGATAGATTACGTTTCTATCTGCTCTCCAAATTATCTTCATGATTCTCATATTAGACTTTCATTAAGAAATAACTGCAATGTTATATGTGAAAAACCCTTAGTTCTTAAATCGGAACATTTAAATATGCTTTCTGAATTAGAAAAGAGATATAATAAAAAAATTTATACAATACTTCAGTTAAGGCATCACCCAGTGATAAAAAAAATGAAATCCAAATTAATTGGTAATTCAAAGAAGCATAAAGTAAAACTTGAATATATAACCCCAAGGGGAAAATGGTATGATTATTCTTGGAAAGGAGATTTTGATAAATCAGGAGGAATTCTTTTCAATATTGGTATTCATTTTTTTGATATGTTAATATGGCTATATGGAAATCCAATAAACTTCTCTATCAACAATCAACATAATACCGTAAGAGGAATACTTAATCTTGAATATGCTGATGTTGACTTTATGCTTAGTATAGATAAAAATAATCTACCATATGATGAATGGAAACCATACAGAAATCTAACTATCAATAATGATAAGTTT
>MDTB01241584.1_pt1 | contig 13046 bp, 13 predicted proteins | sample 811161 | NCBI WGS metagenome assembly MDTB01 (sample SAMN05326650, study PRJNA326480) | marine metagenome | isolation source: seawater | place: Mediterranean Sea | collected 2009 | reverse complement strand
GGAAACCCTCAAAGTTTTTAATTCTTGTAATTCGTTCCTCGCTTATTACTGATACTAGTTTACCGTTTATACTCAAGCCTACTGTAGCGTTGTGACCACAATGTATTGAAATAAAAATCATAAAATATAATATTTATTTTTTTAAGTAGTTTATAGTTTTTTCAATGCCTGTATTTAATTCTGTCTCATATTTAAATCCCAGTTTTATTTGTTTTTTAGTATCTCCACCTCTTGCAAATACTCCCTCTGGTTTATCTGACATACCCTCAATTTTTGGATCTATTTGTAAAATTTCGCATACTTTTTTGGCAAATTCTATAAAACTTGTAAGTTTTCCTGTTGAAAGATTTAGTGCAGAACCATCATCAATCTTATCCATAGTTTTATAAATTCCTTTTATACAATCATCTATGTAAATAAAATCTCTCATTTGTTTTCCAGTACCCCAAATATTAATCACATCTCCATTTTTGTGTTCAAAAATTCTTTTACAAATGCTAGGAAATGGATAATTCAAATCTTGATCTTCACCATATCCTGAAAATGGTCTGTAACAAATTGATTTAATCCCATATTTATTATGTGCTATTCTTGCTAAATATTCACATGTTAGTTTTGCCCATCCATAAGTCATGTCAGGCATACCAATATTTTTTTCAAAACTTACATCATCTTCCTCTAATAATCTGTAATTATTAAATTTTTGAAGTTCTATTGGATAACAAGCTGAAGAACTGAAACAAACAACTTTTTTAGGTTTAGACTCCCCACACCATTTCCAGAACTGACTATCTATTGACAAATCTTCAGCAACTATTAATGGGTTGTTTTCAATAATTTCTCTTCCACCAACCATTGCTGCTAAATGAAAAACATAATCATATTCTTTTTTATTGTTTACTTTAAACCAATCTTTGCAATCTATTTTATTAAATTTAAAAGTTTTGTAATCATAAGGATTGTACAATGGCCAACCTTTATCAGGATTTATCGCTCCAGTATATTTTGCTAAATTATCAACAGCATCTACCTCAAAACCTTTATCGAGCATGTATTTTATTAATCTTCTTCCTACAAATCCTGCTCCACCAGTAACAAGTATTCTTTTGTTCATTTTTATTTGAAATGTGATTGATATCTTAAAAAGGCTAAATATGATCTCTTTGGAATATAATTTTTTATTTTATTTGAATCACTACTTAAATCTTTAATTAAGTTCAAATTATTTTTATATCCTATATATTCTTTTTCCATGTCTTTAGTGAGATCATGTTTATTTCTTTTTTGATAAACTGAAGCTTTATTATATAAAACTTTGTATCCTTTGAAAAAAACATAAAAGGATGCCCAAATATCATCCATTCTTCCAACATGTGGGAATAAAAAATAATGGGAAGACACCTTCTTTGACAAAAAAGTATTTTGAGAATTAAAAGGTGAAACTTTATTTGCTGCGTATGGGAAATATTTCTTATTGAATTTACACTCTGGTTTATGTTCCATTCTACAAATAGCATCAATGTCAGGATCTCCATCCCAAAAATCAGCTTGAATATCAGGTTTGATAATTTTTTTTATTTTTTTTATCTTTTTTCTTTCTTGAAGAATTTGTAAGGGAAAACCTCTATGCCAAAGATTACTATAATTCGTCACTGAAATTGGATCGAAGGCATAAGAATTTGTTAAATAATAGTAAGAATTTACTTTCTTATCAATTAACAGATTTTTGCCCCAATTTTTGTAAGGTATATTGTCATCATCTACGACTGCGATGATATCAGCTCCACTTTTCCAGGCATAAAGCATTCCAAAATTTCTTCTTTGGATACAGTTCCAGCCAATTAAATCAGAGAGTTTTTTGTCAATTTTTTCCTGTGTTTTTGGAGATAAATAAATACCATTTTTAAGTTTGTAATTTTTTGGTGTTTTTTTGTCACCAACAACAACTAATTTCCAATCCTTTAGTTTGTCAAATTTTCTTATTGCAATTGTGGGTTTATTAATTGAGGTACAAACTATAAATTTTTTCATGACTAATATTTTAAATTTTCTTTCTTTGTAAAGAATATTCTAAATCCAGTTATAAGATATAAAAAATTATTAATAAAGGGATTGTGAGATTTGCCTTCTGTCCTATTTTTCCAATTGCTTTTTAGCTCAACAACTTTAATACCTAGTTTTATTGGAATTATAATGGACTCAAATAATATCGGATGTTTAAGTTCTTTCAATTTAATATTTTTCAAAATTTGACTAGGATATATTCTATATCCAAATGTTAGATCTGTTAATTTTGTATTAAAAAGAAATGAAAAAAAAATTTGAAATAATTTATTTAATAAAAGTTTAATGAAATTATAGCCATAAAACCCTTTTTTATTCCTCCACCTTGTTGCAACAAAAATATTTTCTCTCTGCTTTAAAGATTTTTCTCTCAAAGTGTGAAAAAATTTTGGGTTTGTCTCCAAATCACTTGCCATTATAACAAAATGACTTGATTTAATATATCTAATAGCTGTTAATAACGCTCCTCCTAAATAAGGTTTTTTTTGATAAATAATTTTAATTTTTTTTTTATATTTTTTTTTTAAAAAATTAATTTTATCAAAACTTTTTTGTGAAGTTTTAATTTTTGATACCGTTATTAGATAACACCCAACATATTTTGATGATTTCTTTTCAATTTCCAAAATTGTTTTTTCAAGACTGAATGTTTCATCGATTACTGGTAGGAATATATCAATTGTATAGTTCATCTTAGTGTGTTATTTTTATCAAACTATCAAAAATTATCTATGTTTTCATTTTACAAAAAAACATTAAGTTTAAGGTTAATTTACGTAGCATCTATTTATTTTGTTATTTACTATTTCTGGGATTTTTTTACTCTTTATCCAATGGGATTTATAGCTGATGACTCATATTTTTACAGTCAGATTGCTTACAATATTGGTGTAAATAAATTTTCTTCATGGGATGGAATAAATTTAACAAGTAGTTATCATTTATTATGGGTATTAGTAATTTCAGTTACATCCCTATTTTTATCTTTTTTTACAGATATAAAAGGCCATCATTTAATCGGACACATTTTTGTATATATTTCAATTATTTTATTTCTTTTAGCTTATTATACTGACACTATATTAGAAAAATTTATTGTATTTAGCATAATTATTTCTGGTTATATTTTAATGGAAAATATAACTGTTATTTTTCTTTTATTCATTATTTTTAAAGAAATACAAAAATATGTTGTATCAAAACAAAACTCATACTTATTATTATTAGCATTTTTTTTAATTCCTCTCTCTAGAATAGACGCAATTGCTCTAGTAGGTTTTATTCCTTTACTATATTTTATTAAAACAAAAGATAAATTTTTTTTTTATTTATTAATTTGTCTTTCATTAGGGTTAATTTTTAATTTTTTGATTTATTATTTAATTGCAGGCGAAATTTATTCTGTTTCTTCATATGTAAAAATGAATCAAAATATTACGAATACAATGGAACATAGAATTGTAAAAAATGCGTTATATTCAAACCTTGTACCCTTAGGTTGGTTTACTCTTAAATTAAGGGCATATGTGTTAATAACTTTATTTATAATAATAATTTTTAGCATTACTGTTAAAAAACAAAAACAATCAATTTTATTTTATGGTCTTTTTTTAGGTTTATATTCGTATTTTTTTATTCAATTATTCCTGAATTATATAGATACTTGGTATTACTCTGTAATGTTTGGATCTTTATTTTTAATTTTTAAAGTATTGAAATTACAAACATTTTGGAGGCTCACCTCCATAAGTATTTTTTATATTTTAGTTAGTTTATTATTTTTGGGAAAGTTTTACAATTCTTATAAGTTTTTCGATTATAGAGTAAAATATATCAACGAAGTTCAAAATATTGAAAAATATATTCCTGAAGATTCAAAAATATATCAATACGATTTAGCGGGACATTTAGGTTTTTACTCGCAAATTAAAGTTATTAATGGTGATGGAAGAGTCAATAGTTTTAAATATGCAAAAAATCTTTTAAACAAAAATCTGTCAAACTATTTAATCAGTAATAAAATTTGTTATTTAACAGACATTTTTACTCAACAGCTAGGAACAGAAAAAGTAATATTAAATCAATCAAATCTAATTGTAAAATATTCTGACGTTAATTTAATAAAAAAATTTGAAAATTTTAATCTATATAAATTATCTAATTGTAAAAATAATTAAATAATTTTATACTTGTTTTAACAATTTAAAAAATCATATATAAATATTTAGAGTATGAAAAAATTTATCTTAATTACTGGAGGTGCTGGATTTATTGGTAAAAATTTAATTGGAAAATTAATTAAAAAAAATAAACATCACATAATTAGTTTAGATAACTATTCAACAGGACTAAAAAATAATCATATTAATAACAAACGTATAAAGTACATAAAAGGAGATACTAATGATATTGAAAAGATATTAAAAAGATATAGAAAACAATTATCTTGTGTATTTCATTTTGGAGAATTTTCAAGAATACATCAAAGTTTTTATTTAACCAATCAATGTTTTAAGTCAAATGTTCAAGGAACTTTTGAGGTTTTTAAATTTTGTCAAAAATATAATTTAAGATTGATATATTCAGCAACATCTGCAGCGATTGGAAATAAAGGAGAAGACGCTAATCTTTCGCCATATGCTTTTACAAAATCAAAAAATATTGACTTACTTTTTAATTTAAAATCTTGGTTTAATTTCAAGTTTGATATAATTTATTTTTATAATGTATATGGACCTGATCAGATTAGAAATGGTTTCATGGCGACTGTAGTAGGTATATTTGAAGAACAATATTTAAAGAAGATACCATTAACTGTTGTTAAGCCTGGAAATCAAAGACGTAAATTCACTCATATTGATGATACTATTGATGCTTGTATTAAGGTTCTAGAAAATAAAAAATACAAACAATACAGTGTTTCATATAAGAAATCCTATTCCATTTTACAGATAGCAAAATTTTTCAATTCAAAAATCAGATTTATACCATCACGAAAAGGTGAAAGATATAAATCTTCATTTGTCAAAAAAATAAACCACAGTAAATTAATCAATATAAAAGCAAAAAAAGATATAAAAGATTATATTTTAAATTTCATAGAATATAGATAAAGTAATTATAATGAATAACCCAGATATCATTGGATTATTTGATAGTAAAAGATATAATAAATTATCTATCAAAAATTCAAACAAATACCAAAATGGAAAACCTTTTCCTAATATAAATTTTAAAAATTTTTTAAGAAATGATGTTGCCGAATTACTAAGCAATAATTTCCCAAATTATAATAGCAATAAATGGATTAAATATAAAAATTATAACACAACGAAAAATTCAAATTTAAAAAAATCAATACATGATGAACGTAAATTTCCAAAAATTTTTAGGAGTATTTTTAGAGAATTTAACTCAAGACAATTTCTATTATTTCTCGAATCTCTCACAGGAATAGAAAATTTAATACCTGATCCATATTTTTTAGGTGGAGGTATTCATTCAGCTAGAAAAGGTGGATTTTTAAATATTCATACAGACTTTAACTGGCATCATAAACTTCAGTTGCATAGAAGGGTAAATGTTCTTATTTACTTAACAAAAAATTGGAGAAAAGAGTATCAAGGTTGTTTAGAATTGTGGAATAAAAATAAAACAAAAAAAATTTTAGAATATCAACCTCTATACAATAGTTGCATCATATTTAATACGAGCGCTATATCATACCATGGTCATCCAGTACCTGTGAATGGTTCTGATAATATTTTTAGAAATGTTTTAAATTTATATTATTATACAGCTCACAGAAAAAAATCTGAAATTTATAATCCAACATTTACAAATTATGGAAAATTAAAAAAAGAAAAAATTATAAAAAAAAAATTTAAAATTAATAGCAACCCTTGGTGTATGTCTCTTTTAAGAGAATATAAGAAAATTAAATGATAATTTATGAAAATAATTACAGATCAATTTAATACCGAATTTTTAAAAAAAAATACAGAAGTATTTTTAAATAATAAGCCATATCCACATATTATAATAGATAATTTTCTAAATGAAGATATAGCAAATAATGTACTCATGAGTTTTGAATTAAATGATAACTGGACAAATTGTAGTTTGATTAATAATTATAAAAAATATCAATTAACAAATAGAAATTATATGAATGAAAGTTGTAATAAAATATTTGATGAGCTTGGTTCTAGTGAATTTGTAAAAAAAGTATCAGAACTTACAGGTTTAAGAAATATTTTTTTAGACACCACTTTAGATGGAGGTGGTTTACATCAAATTTTTAATAATGGGTCTCTTAATGTTCATACAGATTTCAATTCTCATACGAAAAATAAAACTTGGAGAAGAGTTTTAAATATTCTTATTTATCTTAATAAGGATTGGAAAACTGAATACAATGGCAACCTTGAACTTTGGGATAAAGATGTAAAAAATAAAATTAGATCTATCGAACCAATATTCAATAGATGTGTAATATTTAAAACAGATAAATTAAGTTTTCATGGTCACCCTGAAAAATTAAATTTACCAAAGAATCTTTCGAGAAAGTCTTTAGCTGCATACTATTTTATTGATGAGAAAAAAAATTTACAACTATATTCGACTAACTTTGTTGGTAGACCAAAAGATACATTGTTTTACAAGTTTTTGATTTGGACTGATACATTTTTAAACAAGATTTTTTCTTTTTTGAAAAGATATAAAATAGTAGATGACAAATTTGCTTCTAAAATATTAAATTTGTTAAAATAGTTTTATAAGAGTAAAATACTTATGATCAAATTGAGTGATAAAAATCAAATTATTATTGGTCTAAATGGGGGTCTTGGAAATCAATTATACCAATATGCTTTTGGTAGAGCTTTATCGGAAAAATTAAACTGTGATTTAGTTTTGGATACGTCATTTTATCATTCTTCAAGCAATATCTTTAAAGAAACTTTTAGGCTTGGTAATTTTTCTTTGAATAAAAAAGTCAAAATTACTAAAGAACTAAATAGTTCCTTTTTTTTTTTACTTAGAGTTTTAAGAAAAATATTTACAAAAAATCCAGTCAGTTCAATTTTGTTTAATTTTTTTTTTAATAATAAAGTTAAAAATATTTTTTTAGAGAAATCTTTTTTATTTCAAGAGGAAATTATTTCCAAAGCAAAAACAAATTCATATTTTTTTGGTTATTGGCAATCTATTCGATATTTTGAAAGAATTAATAATATTTTAATTAATGAATTAGATCAAATTAATTTAGATAAAACATTAATCAACAAGTTTATAAATGAGAATATTAATCAAGATACTGCTATTTTGCACATTAGAGGCGGGGATATGGCAGAAGATGGTTTAATGGATTATGTACCTGTAGAATTTTATATTAAATCTATAAATTATTTAAAATTGTTGCATAAAAATTTGAAAATTCATGTCATTACTGACGATATTGATTATGCCAAACTTGTTATGAAAAAAGTTCTAACTAAAAATGAGACATGTTTTTTTATTCATGAATTAGGTTTAACTGACTTAGGTGAATTTTATTTAATGAGAAACTATAAAAATTATATTATTGCAAGAAGTACTTTTAGCTGGTGGGCATCTTATTTATCGTATCATGAAGATAAAAAAGTTATAATGTCATCGACATGGTTTAAAAAGCAAAAAACTCCAAATGATAGAATTGCAAAAAATATGATGGTCTTATAATGAATTTTTCTCACGAAGTATTTAAATTTGATAAAAAGGTATTTAATTTTAGGAAGCTTGTATCAGACATTTTGTCATTACGAGAATTAGAAAAACTTCATTATAAATTTAATACAGATAAAGAAATCAAAACTATAGGGAAAGATACACATTCAGAAGCTCATAAATTATTTTATAATAAATTAAATATTGGATGGCCAGAATTTGATTTTATCTACAAAAAATTTATCAGCGAATTTATTTTAAAAAAACTCAAAAAAGAAAAAATTTTATTTCAAAGATATCCAAATTTTAGGGTCTCCTCTCCTGGAAATTTAGCAGTATCCACTTGGCACAAGGACTCAGATAAAAATAATCTCCATCCACCTGGTGAAATAAATTTTTTCTTGCCTTTAACAGAATGTTATGGAAACAATTCATTGTGGACCGAGTCATCCCCTGGAAAGGAAGACTTTTCGTCAGTTGATCTAGAATTTGGTAAAGTATTTATGTTTGACGGAAATAACTGTTTACATGGAAATCGTATTAATGATACAAAAATAACAAGAATAAGTTTAGATTTTAGGCTATTACCTTTAGAAAAATATGACCCAAATTTTCCTCATAAAACTAGAACAAAAAACCTAAGATTTAAACCTGGAGAATATTATTTAGAAACAAAAAATGAGTAAAAATGATTTGTTAGAATTTTATTTGAAAGAGTACAATTTAAGTGATCCTTGGGATGTAGTCGATTTATTTGAAAAAAAAGTTTCCAAATATTTAGGGAGTAAATTTGCTGTAAGTGTCGATTGTTGTACTCATGCTATTTTTTTGTGTTTAAAATATTTAAATACAAAAGAAAAAATTTTAATACCTGATACAACATATATTTCAATTCCTAACGCAATAAAATTAGCAGGTTACAGTGTTGAATTCGAAAAAATTGAATGGGATGGATATTATTACTTAAAACCTTATCACATCATAGATAGCGCATGTAAATTTTCTAAAAATATGTTTATTAAAGATACTTTGACATGTTTATCTTTCCACCACAGGAAACAAATTCCAATAGGAAGAGGAGGAATGATACTAACTGATGATAAAGAAGCATATGAATGGTTTAAAATGGCCAGATACGATGGTAGACATTTAAATGTAAAATATGATAATGATAATTTTGATATGATTGGATATCATATGTATATGACACCAGAACAAGCCAGCATTGGTATTCAAAAATTTGAAAATTTTATAGATAAAAATTTATCAATAGGTAGTTCTGAAACATACAAAAGTTTATCAAAATATAAAAAACTTTTTGAATAGGAAAAATATTAATGACTGTTTTAGTTTGTGGCGCTGGAGGATTTATAGGAGGATATATTGTTAAGAGACTATTGGAGAACAAACAAAAAGTAAAAGCAGTAGATATAAAAAAAGAAAGTGACTGGTTTCAGCTTCACTCTAATGCTCATAACATTAGTCTAGATTTAAAGGATAACAACAATTGTTATGAAGTTTTAAAGGATTGCTCATCCGTCATTAATTTGGCTTGTAATATGGGTGGAATGGGCTTCATTCAATCTTTTAAAGCAGAGTGTATGATTTCAGTTTTAATCAACACAAACTTATTAATAAACTGTAAAAAATTAAATATCAGAGAATACTATTTTTCATCAAGCGCTTGTGTATACAACCAAGATACCCAATCAAGATCTTTTATCGAAGGTCTTCGAGAGAGTGATGCATATCCAGCAAATCCAGAGGATGGTTACGGATGGGAAAAATTATTTAGTGAAAGAATGTGCAAACATTTTAATGAGGATTTTAATTTTAATTGCAAAATTGGCAGATATCATAATATTTATGGACCAGAGGGTACTTTTGATGGTGGAAGAGAAAAAGCTCCTGCTGCAATTTGCAGAAAAATTGCTCAAGCAAAAATGGGTAATCTTAAAGAGATAGAGATTTGGGGTGATGGCGAACAAACAAGATCATTCCTATACATTGAGGACTGTGTTGATGCTACATTAAAGTTAATTTCATCAAATTATAATCATCCTATAAATATAGGAAGTGAGGAACAGGTATCAATTAATCAGATGGTAGATATAATTGAAGAGATTGCAGATTATAAAGTTAAAAGAACATATATAGAAGGACCATTAGGTGTTAGAGGAAGAAATAGTAATAATGAGTTAATAGATGAAGTTTTAAAATGGAAACCAAACTATAAGCTTAAATCTGGACTAAAAAAGACGTATGATTGGATTTATAAAACATTAAAAGAAAATAAAAATTCTGAAATAGTTAAGTACAGTTATTTTTAATGACAAAAAAAAATATATATTTATTTGAAATAGAAGATGTTCTGGCAAATCAAGCAAAGTTACCATATAGGACAGGGCTTATCTGGTCTTATTGTCAGGAAATAGAGTTAATTAAAAAAAATTTTAAACTTGATGGTTGGTTTTGGTATAGAGATGAGGAAAATACCATAGAGAAAGTTTTTCATAAAATAACGAATCCTCATTTTGTTGCATTTTCATGTTTTGTTTGGAATTGGAATTGGAATATGCAGATGGCAAAAAAAATAAAAGAAAAATGGCCTGAATGTTTAATTGTTATAGGAGGCTGGCAACCTCCAATATCAGATAGAAGTATGGGTTTTTTTCATAAACATCCTTACATTGATTTTATATCTCATGGAGAAGGTGAAGTTACATTGTCAAAAATTTTAATTGAGAGCTTAAAAAAAAAGCCAAATTATAAAAATATACAAGGTTGTTCTATACCAGGAAGATTGATCAAAAATAGGAAAAATGTAGAGATTTTAAAAGTTAAAGATGGTCTCAAAATAGAAAATATAGAAAAAAAAGATAAATTAAATCTGCTTGATACTTTTGTAACAAAACCAAGGCCAAGAATAGATCATCTTGCACAGATGCCAAGCCCATACTTGAATGGTTTGTTTGATTTATTAATTAAAGATTGTTCATACGAACTAGAAGCAACTATAGAAACTACAAGAGGTTGTCCTTTTAGTTGCACTTTCTGTGAAATAGGAACAAAGTATTATCAAAAAATTAAGATGCCAACTGTTGAGAAAGTTTTTAGAGAGATAGATTGGCTTTCTAAAAACAAAGTTATCTTTGTCTATAATGCTGATTCCAATTTTGGAATGATAAAAGAACATGTGGAGATTACAGAATATTTGATAAAAAAAAAGACAGAAACTGGCTATCCACAAAAACATAGAGTTGATTGGGCTAAGATACATGGAGATAATGTTATAAAGCTTGCAAAGATGTTTTACAAAGCAGGTATGGATAAAGGACTAACAATTGCTTTACAATCAATGAATCCTCCTACTCTTGAGGCTGTCAGAAGAAAAAACATGGATGATGGTAAACTTTCAGAATTCTTGAAAAAGTATAATGAGGCTCAGCTCCCTAGTTATATGGAACTTATATTAGGTTTGCCTGAAGAAACTAAGGAAACATTCATTGATGGCGTATGCAAGATAATGGAACTCGGACAACATAATTATATAGGTATTTATCCTCTAACTGCTCTTCCAAACACTCCTTTTGGAGAAAAGGACTATCTTAGAAAATATAAACTTAAGGTGAAAAGTACATATCCAGCATTTTCTCATGTTGATATCTCTAACCAAAATAATTTTGAGAGGGAAACTATGATTGTAGGCAACAGATTAATGAATGAAGATCAATACAAAGAAACTACACTTTATAGATGGCTGTTTATGTTTGCTCATTACCTAGGTTATTTGCAATATATTTCTAGATTTTTAAAAGCTCATAAAAACATTCCATATAAAAATTTTTACTTAGATTTAATGGATTTTATAAAAAAATCCTCAGAAAATACGTTTTTAAAAAAAGAATTTAACGCTACTAGCGATAGTATTTCAAAAGTATTAAATGCAACTGGACCATGGGGTAGGTCTGTTGATGAAGTAAGAAAAAATTTTGCTTGGGATTTTGAAGAGGCTACTGCAATTAATATTGTGAGAAAAAAAAAAATTTTTTATTCAGAAATTAAAGTTTTTCTAGAAAAATATAATTTGGACAGTAATTTAGTAGACGAGCTAATTAACTATCAAATTTGTAGTATAATTGACCCAACCAATTCATATCCTATTGAGATGAACTTTAATTATAATTTTTATGAAGTAATAAATTTTTCTGCAATATTAAAAAATAAATCTAATTTATATTTAATAGAAGGTAAAAATTATAATGATGATATCTTTGAATGGGGAAAGGAGACTTTATGGTGGGGAAGAAGAGTTGCTGCATGTAAAGCAAAAGTAAGAAATATAAAAAAAGATTCTAAAGTTTTTTCAAATACCGATATATCTCCTGAAATTTTCGATAAAAGATAATTACTTAACTTTATAAATAAAAGTTGAATATGAATTTTTAATTAGTTTATTTATTTTCGAAAGGTCATTCGTTATTTTTTTCAAATTAGAGGGAGGATTAACAAAAATAATATAGATATTTTTTTTCATTTTTTTTTTATAATTTACAATGTTTTTAATAACTTTTTTTAATTGTGCTTCTGGAAATGGATCAAACATAAAAATTACATCTTCATTATTTTTAAATTTATAATTAGTTGCATCTAAATGTAAAAAATTAATTTTCTTATTTTTATTGTAATTCCAAAACTTAGAAAAAAAAGTTTTTTCATTTTTTTTTGCTATCTTTAAATATTTATTTTCAACCTCTATACCTAAAACTTTTTTAAATCCCATCTTTCTAGCAAGAATAGTTACTTTACCCTTACCACAACCTAAATCACAAAATACACTTTCCTCAATTTTTAATGGAAGAGACTTTATAGACAGGTTTATTATAGAAGTGTAGGCTGGAGCATAATGCTTAAATTTATTATTGGAGTATCCATCTCTTATTTGTGTTGATGTGTTATTTATTATATCAAATACTAAATTATCTTTAATTTCATCAATTACACTTTTTAGACCTCTATTTCTCAAAATTTTAAAATATCCTAAATAATTTAGTGAAAAACTTTCTGGCATTAAGTAATGTATAACTTTTTTTATTGTTTTTAATTCTTTGTAAGAAAGCAGTTAATTAAACGATTTATCTATATTTACAAATAATTAATTTCCTTTATAAGATCTCTGCCTGGTGATTATTGCGAAAGGGCAATACCCGATCCCATTCCGAACTCGGAAGTCAAGCCTTTCTGCGCCGATGGTACTTTGTCTTAAGACATGGAAG
>MDTB01139899.1_pt1 | contig 13046 bp, 14 predicted proteins | sample 811161 | NCBI WGS metagenome assembly MDTB01 (sample SAMN05326650, study PRJNA326480) | marine metagenome | isolation source: seawater | place: Mediterranean Sea | collected 2009 | reverse complement strand
GCTCAATTGCAATCGAAGCAATTCGAGAAATTGATGCAAATTTCACACATAAGCCAATGTTATTAATTGGCGCTGGTGTGATGATTCAACGTGCCTTAGCAAAATTAACAGCCATCGGCCATCAACAATTGTGGATTGCCAACAGAACCATGAGTAAAGCTGAACATCTTGCCAACATCTACCCAACATTAAATGTAATACCCTACGCATCAATTAAAAATGAACTTCATAAATTTACGACCATATACAGTGGCATATTTTCATCAGAGTATATTTTAAATCATGACGATTTAAAGCATTTAAAATCTAAAAAAATAATTGTTGATGTAAGCGTACCACGTTGCATCGACCCCAGTTGCGATTCGTTAGAGACAATTTCATTTGTATCCGTTAATAAACTTGAAGCCATTGCAAATCAAACCATTAACCATCGACAATCTGTCATACCTCATGTTCACGCAATAATTCGAGTGGCATTATCTGATCTCAATGTTTGGTTGTCCTACCGTGATGAAGGGTTTGAATGGGTAAATTTACGATTTGAACCACGAAAACTTGCGGCCTCGTATTAACCAATTAAACTTGTATTTTGGATAAAAGTTCATGCATTGTGTACAGCTCTTTTTTAGAAAAAGGCTTAAAAAAATCAGCCATTAAATGACGCGATATATCATCAAAAACAGATTTTAATCCAGTCCCTTTTTTGGTTAGGCAAATGATAAAACTGCGTGAATCTTGATCGGATTTTTGCCGATAAATATACCCTTGTTTTATAAGCTTATTAACAAGTGCAGTTAAGGTCGATTTATCTTTATTGATTCGACTCGAGAGAACTTTCATTTTTAAAGGCCCTTCGCGTAGTAAGTAATATAAAATTTCGGCATGGGATGGGGATAAGCCAACCAGCCCATGTTCGATCATTTTTTCTGAAATATATTGAGGAATTTGTGCTGATTTTTTCTGAAGCAGTGGTATCAAATCAGAGTACGTCTTCATAGTCTTTACAATAACGCATAAAAAAGATCAGATTCAAGTTAAAAAAATAAATAAATTTATGAATTTCGATGTTTAAAGCTTATGGTAATTGGGTATAACTTATGTATCGGGAGGCTCTACATGAATGAAAATGAGTTAAAAGCAATTATAGAACAATCTGTCGAGCGATTTGACCATCTTAGAATGGTTGAAAAAATCCAATATATTATGGATTTTGGTAAAGTCTATATCCAATACGATTTTTGCTTAAACTAAGCAAATCAAAGGATCTCCTAATGAAACCTCACCAATCCTAGATTCGCTTAAACAATAATTAACAATCGGTGTTTTAACAATAAAATTTAATAGAATCGGCTTGTTATAAGTAATGGGCCGTTTAAATAATCCATGATTGATAATTGGCATTGTTTGAAAATTTGCCTGTCCTTTTAACCAAAATAAATCACAATGTTGAGCAGCATTTTGATAATCATCTGTTGCGGTGGGTAAATACTTACCGACCATGGGAAAATAATTGGCAGAAATAACAACTAATTGTTCTTGATCTAGTGCATGTTTTAAATATAAAAAACACGTTTGGTGTTGAATTAACAATCGAATTTCAGAAATTGTCACATCATTTAAAATGGGACCATATTTACCAACAAGTGTGACATGATGCCCTAAACGAATTAGTTTATCAATGACAAATAAGTCCATGATAATTTCACCGGCATTATCCGCCTCATACATTATATGAATCTTAGCATCAAATAGCATGGAACGAAGCTGAGAGTCTATTGGGAATGTCTTTTTTTGACTTAAAACATCTCTGATAACAGCTAACGTTGATACTTTTCTATCATTAAAATCTGGCACCACAACATCAAACCAATTGGCCTGGCAGGCAGCAAATATGGCTGAACATACTCCTGCTTCAGTCACATCTTCAAAATCAAATGAACGAATTAAATTTAAGACCGATTCGTTAAGATCATGCTTGGTCTGTTTAAAGCTAACCAATTCATTAGAAAAAATGGCTTTCATCCATAAATCCATAAACATAAAGAATTCAACCAACGACCATTTAGTCATCGGTTTTGGCATTCTTTTCAGTCGATTTAATAACCATTCTTGGTGAGGTCCTGACGTGAAATAAGGAAGATCATAAAACAATAAAACAAACCGTGAAACAATGGTGTAAGAGATACTAAAGCGGCCCAAACGATTTGAGATCAAGCGATTCAGCAATCGCCCAATGAAAGATTGTCCTACAGATTCAATCGTAAAATAGTCCGGATAAAAAGCATCCCCACCTGATGACATGATCCATTGATAATCAATCCTATGGCCTCGCAATTTAACTAAATCAGATATTTTTTGATAACAATGATCAAACTGTTGATCATAGTTATGAGAGCTTAACATATCCGTCTAGTGATCAACAAAATATTGCAACGCTAACAGGTACCCATTCCAACCAAGACCTGAAATTTGACCAATACAAACGGGTGCTGTTAAAGACGTTTGACGGAAAGACTCTCTTGCATGAATATTGCTTAAATGAACCTCGATTACGGGTGTGGAAATAGCATCAATGGCATCTCGAATTGCAACACTTGAATGAGTGAAAGCGGCTGGATTAATGACAATACCATGGACGTCTTGCAACTGATGCAATTCATTAATAATTTCCGATTCAGAATTAAACTGAGAAATTGTACAGTCAATGCCAACGTTTTTACAGTATGCCAAAATATGATCATTGATTTCTGGTAATGTTAATGTGCCATAATGAGCATGATCACGTTGACCAAGTAAATTTAAATTAGGACCATGAATAACCGTAATTTTTTTCATTGAATCACACCATCAAATTGATCATTCATTGCATTGAAAATAGTATCATTAGCAATGCCTGAGACTGTTTTAGTTTGACCGATATCGGTAGGAAGAACAAATCGAATGAGGCCTTTTCTATTTTTTTTATCCCGTTTTAAAGCGGCTAAAAATTGCGATTGATCAATGGATGGCAATGTTAACTTGAAATCAAAACTTTGAATTAAGGATTGAATACGATGAAGGTTTTCTTCTGATAAATGCCTTAAGTTATGTGACATTAATGATTCAACCATCATTCCCATTGCAACGGCCTCACCATGTGTAATAGAATCATAGTTAAACACCGATTCTATTGCATGAGCAATGGTGTGTCCAAAGTTTAACGTTTCTCTTACCTCAGCTTCTTTCTCATCTTGAGATACAATCAACGCTTTATTTTGAATGGATTTCTCAATTAAGAAGTGCCATACATCCGGGCAATCCTCATAGGAAAAGGTTTTGATAGCAGCTAAATGTTGTTCAATGTACCAAAATAAGGGCTTATCCATGATAACCCCATATTTAATGATCTCTGCTAACCCCTCTTTCATTTGATCATTTGGCAGAGTAGCTAACAATAAAGGGTCAATAATCGTTTTTATTGGCTGATAAAACGTACCAATTAAATTTTTACCATTGGGGTGATTAGCACCTGTTTTACCACCAATGGCCGCATCAACTTGGGCCAATAAACTCGTAGGCATTTGAATTAAAGGAATACCACGCAAGTAAATTGAAGCCGCAAACCCAGCCAAATCACCAACTACACCGCCCCCAACAGCAATCAACACATCTTTACGACCCATGTCATGAGAAATACAAGCATTCAATATTTCAGATACGCTGTCCAAAGACTTATGTGACTCACCATCATCAAGTACAAATACCTCAACATCACAATCCAAATGCTGTTCCAACGTTGCAAAAAACTCATCATGAGTATCATAAATGGTATCGTTGGTTACAATTAAAACCTTCGTCGCATCACCTAAATCTTTTTTAGAAATCGATAAATACGCATTTTCACCAAAAATAATTGGGTATTTTTTATCTGGCGCAATGTTAATGTAATATGTTTTTAAAGAACTTGTAACAGACATAATTTAACCATAACGATTTATAATTTTTTCTGCAACTTCTTGGGGGGATAAATCATCCACATCAATGGTAAACGATGCACAATTATTGTAAAGCTGTTGGCGAGATTCAAAGCGCTCGTTTAATAAATGGTCGGCCAAGGGACGGTGAGTTTCAAGATCATTTTCAATCCGCTTTTTAACAATTGGAAAAGACGCTTTTAACCAAATAACAACCGGTTGTTTTAACATCAAGTCGTATGACGGTGGATGGGTCAAAATCCCCCCGCCAGTTGCAATCACACTGGAGGACGTATGCAATACTTGTTGAAACGCCTCATATTCTAATTGACGAAAATGGGCCTCACCAAAACGATTCATTATATCAGAAATATCCCCATGTTCTGTTTGAATACTATGATCCAAATCAATCTTAGTCATCGACAATTGATCCGCTATTAAGTGAGCCACACTTGTTTTACCCACTCCCATAAAACCAATTAATATCAATTGGTTAATCATTAAGACACCTTATAGATATGAATAATAGCAACACCTGTAACAACCATAACAAGCCCAAAAAAAGTCTGTAAATTAAGCGACTGCTTATAAATTACGATGCTTAGCGATGTCACTAAAAACACCCCCATACCTGCCCAAGTTGCATAAATAATTGCCAATGGTAACCGTTGAGAAGCAATCGATAAAAAATAAAAAGACAAGCCATATAAAACAAGTAATGCAATGCTTGGAAACGGTTTAGTGAACCCTCTTGAGACTGGCAATAATAATGTACCCATAACTTCAAACAAAATTGCCCCAATTAAGATTAAATAAGTCATTATTAATAAACCGCGTTTAAAATCAAATTATTCGACAGTGACACTCTTGGCTAAATTTCGGGGTTGATCAACATCACATCCAAGCTTTAGCGCAATATGATAGGACATTTGTTGTAACGGAATTACAGTCAGTAAAGGAGACAATTCCTCTGAACATTTTGGAATATAAATAATATCCTCTGATAATTCGCTAACAGCCTCATCACCTTCTGTAGCAATAATAATGAACCGGCCGCCACGTGCTTTAACCTCTTGAATATTGGACATCATTTTTTCATAAGTAGCTGTTTTAGGCGCAATACAAACAACGGGAAGATCTTCATCAATCAACGCAATAGGGCCATGCTTTAATTCGCCAGCTGGATAACCAGTTGCATGGATATACGATAATTCTTTTAATTTAAGCGCCCCCTCAAGCGCCGATGGATAATTTAAACCACGGCCAATAAAAATAAAACTCTTGGACTCAAAAAATCGATCAACCATCGATTTTATATGAGCCTCTTGCAATAATAATTTTTCAATTAAATGAGGTAATTGTTTAATTTGATTTAAATGCTTTAAGTAATCCTCTTGAGAAATTGTCTCCCTTATTTTTGCTAAATACAAACTAAATAAGTACATGGTCAATAATTGGCCAATGTAATTCTTAGTACTTGCAACACCAATTTCAGGTCCCGCTTTAGTATAAATCACAGCATCTGATTCACGATCAATGGAACTACCCTCAACATTAACAAATGACAAAATAGAGAAAAACTTGCTTTTAGCCTCTAATATACAAGCCAATGTGTCAGCCGTTTCTCCAGATTGTGAAATTGCAACAACAATTTCATTTGAACTGCTTAATAATCGTCTGTACCGAAACTCTGATGAAATATCAACTTCGGTTGGCACTCGCGCCAAATCTTCAATTAAATACTTTCCAATAAGGCCTGCATGCCAAGATGTCCCACACGCTTGAATAATAAATCGTGACATATGTTTCAAATCGTCTTTCTTAAATGACAGATTTGGAAAAACAATCTCGTCATCCTTTATGTATTCGTTAAGAATATTTCGTATAACTTCAGGTTGCTCAAAAATTTCTTTTTGCATAAATGAGTCATAGCCCTTTTTCTCAGACTTTTCTGAGGACCAGTTCACCTCAGATATAACGTAAGGTTTAGAGGATCCATCAAAATTAAAAACTTCAATTTGGTTTTGACACACTTTGGCTATTGAAGAATCATCCAAATAAATAACTTTCTTTGTATGTGTAACCAACGCATTCACATCGGATGAAACATAATTTTCTTTTTCTCCAACACCAATAATAAGTGGGCTATTTTTTCGAGCAATGACCATACAGTTGGAATCAAATGCTGAGATCGCACATATTGCGAAGGAACCTTGCAATTTAGACACCGCTTGTTGCATTGCATCCACCAAAGATCCGTTATAATACTTATCAATTAAATGGACAATAACTTCACTATCTGTTTGAGACCGAAATAAGAACCCATCTTTTATTAATTCAGATTTTAATTGTAAATAGTTTTCAATAATACCGTTATGGACAACTGAAAAGCGTTTTTTAGCATCAAAATGAGGGTGTGCATTGACTTCATTTGGAATGCCATGAGTAGCCCATCTGGTATGGCCAACTCCAGCAAAACCATTCACCGTAATGGCCTCCAATTCTTTTGCTAAAACATGAACTTTACCCGGCTTTTTCCAAACAGAAATCTCATCATCAGAAACTACGGCTACACCAGAAGAGTCATACCCTCGATAACTTAATCTTTCTAACCCAACAATTAAAACTGAGAGAATATCACGTTCTCCCACATATCCAACAATTCCGCACATAATATTTACTTTAACATGGATGCCACAACATCGCCGCCGACCATACGTTGCAGCTCAATTGATACATCTTTTTGATTTAATGATTGTATACTAACACAACTCTGATTATTTTTAATAGTTTTAGAGATCTTAAAATGATGTTTTGCACAACGGGCAATTTGAGGTAAATGAGTAACAACAATTAACTGTAATTGCGTGGCCATTTTTTCAAGCGTTGTTCCAATATAATTGGCCGTAATTCCACCAATACCAACATCAATTTCATCAAAAACAACCAACGGTTGCTTTAGAACCCCATTATTACTGACCAATAATGCGAGCATGACACGTGAAAGCTCACCACCTGAAACAACATTCTTTAATGGTTTAAGGGGCATATTAGGGTTTGCTGTAAACATAAATGACACCTGATCTTGTCCATGAAAAGTAAAACGATCCATTAATTTAAAATCTAGTTTAAAAGTAGCATGCATCATTCCAAGTTGTTTAACCTGATTGGTTACAACATATTCAAAAGTAGTGGCATGTTTTTGACGTAACGCCGTCATTTCATCAGCAAACGTCTGGACCTTTTTTTGATTTTTTAAGAGCGCTTGCTGCAAATCATTATTTTCAGTCATGGATCGTTCAAGCTCAATAAGGCGCTCTTGAGCATCCTCTTTTAATCGAATCAGTTCTGCCAGCGACTTCACATTATATTTTACTTTAAACTGAAAAATATGATGCAACCGATGATTAATTTCTTCGATATCAACCGATTCCAAATATTCAATATCCAATCGTTCAGTTGTCATGGATTGATGCAACTGATTCAACTCTTCTAATAACGTTAACGCATCAAATGTAATTTGATTTTGATTGCTTTGATTTAAATTAGATAATGTCTGGTCGAGTTCATTAACATCTTTAATAGCATCTTGAGATAAGACTAAAATTTTAGCAACCAACTCTTTTCGATCCTTTAATTCTTGGCACTGTTTCTGCTGTTGCGCTAATAGATCCTCTTCTTCGAGCGAAAATTGTTGGGCATCGATATCAGCAACCATAACCGCCAAATCATTTTTCTCAACTAACATAACATCATTTTTTTCATTATAATCATCGCATTTTTTTTGAATATCTATAAACGCACTATACGCTTGCTGATAAGATGCATTTAAGCGAGTCATTTCATTTCCAATAAATTGATCATACATTGATAAATGGTTGGATGAGTCCAATAATTCCATGACTTGATGCTGTGCTGTTAAGAACATCATATGCTGCATCACCTCTTTTAAGGTCTTTAAAGAAACAGACTCATAGTTCACTTTATTAATGGTCGGACGCCCTCGAAAGATACGACGACTAACAACCAAACGATCTTGATCGACATAATCTCGAATAGCACTTGGTGGGTGCTTCAAATAAAAAGTAGCCTCAATAAATGCCATTTGCTCATCGGGGTGAATGATAGACTCACTGGCCATTGAACCGGCTAACAACGCCAATGATGTAACAACAATGGATTTGCCAGCACCTGTTTCACCAGTGATAACATTAAATCCCGAGCGAAAATCTATTTCCATTTCTTTAACTAAAACGACATTTTTTAAATGCAATAATTCAAGCATGCTTGTAATAATATACGCTAGCCTGACCCCATGCAAACATTTCAGTAATTTTACGAATTTCAATAAAAGATGGGTGAACAATACCATGACTCACCGAAATAAAAAAGCTACCTTTTGGTACGATCGATGATAATTCCGAAATAACATGCAATCGATTTTCTTTAGACCAAGATGTCCAAACACATAGAAAAACAGCTGGGGAGGGATAGTGTGGTAAGAATGACAATGAACACGTAATGTTTGAAAGAAAAAATAGACGCGAAAAAAATCGAATCAAAGATAAAAAATAGGATTGGTGATCATGAAGAATAACAGCTTGGCGCTTGATTAATCGAACATATAAACCAACCAACCCTTCCCCGCAACCAACATCAACCAAGGTCCATTTTGAACCCAATAACGGATTTGATAAAATACGATGAATGGTCCACAACGGAGACGATAAATAATTGGTATCGCCAGTCAGTGGTAGACGAACGAACAGCCGGCTTGCACGAAACACTAGAACATAAAAATAAAATAACAAAAAACGGATCATTCAGAGATAAAATGCAATTGCTGTTGATGATACATGGCATCAATAGCTAAACAAGAATGCACCGGAATAACATAGAGACTATCGCCAAGATTAATTGACGCTAGTATCTCTGGTGTTGCATGGATGACCGCATGTTCCTGATAAAGTGCATGAATGTAGGCCCCTTCTAAAGGACCATCAAGCCAATCATCTTTGACAAGTGCAATATGCCCATAACCAATTGATGAATCGACATGGCCCTCTTTCGATAAATGAACACTGCCACAATGAAGAACAAGTCGTGAATCATCTACATATTTCCCAATGACCACAGCCTTTAAGGCACATGCAATATCTTGAACGTGACATAACTGTTTTGAAGCAATGGTTAAATCATTAACTAAAAAGTTACCGGCTCGTATTTCATCGACATGGTCAAAAAAACTCATTGCTAACAGGGATGGGGTATCGCCAATTGCAACCGATACCGTCTTCGAAAAAGACGATTCAAGGTGTTCTTTCAATTGAAGAATTTTCATCATTGCTTGAGACGAGGATTGAATAATCTCATCCTTGGTTTGACACGAATATAAAAACCCAAAATGAGACGTCAGACCAGAAAAATGGTGATGAGATGCATGAGTCGTCTGAATTAGATCATGACATTGGCGCTCAGATTTCCAATCAACACCAGAACGATGTTGGCCAGCATCAATTTCAATTGAAATATTGACTGGGGAATGAACCTTTGAAAGTGCTTTTAATTGATCAATATGATCAACATATAATGTTAATACTAAATCAGGATATTGATCCAAAAGATGATTGATATCATCACAAGCAGTCACAGGAAAAGGAATGGCAAAACAAATATCACGCCAACCAGCCTTTAAAAAAGACACTAACATTACCATATTAGACACACATATTTTTGAAATACCTTCTGACTTAAGAATACTAGACAGTTGAGGGTCATGAATGGTTTTAACATGCGGACGAAGTTCAATTGACATTGGTCTTGTTTTTTTAATAATACGATTCAAGTTCGATCGTAATACCGATCGATTAATCACCAGTTGAGGACGCTTTTCCATAAAATTATTATACAATAACGATATGTCATCATTTAACATTATTAATCCTTTTTCAAAAGAATTAACGGCAACATATGATTATGAAACTTTAAATCAGATTGAACCAAAGCTATCCGCTTTAATTAATGGTTTTAAAAAATGGAAAACATCAAGCGTAATCGAACGTCAAGACATGTGTGATTATTTAGCAAAAAAACTAACACAAGAAAAAGAATCCTTGGCTAATTTAATCAGTACCGATATGGGGAAGCCTATCAATGAAGCGTATGCTGAAGTTCAAAAAAGTATCGATTGTTGTAAGTTTTATAAATTAAAAGCCAACGAGATAAAAAATGCACTCGTTTCGAATCATGGCGTAAGAGCCCCCATAGGAATTATTTTAGGAATTTTGCCGTGGAACTACCCATTATGGCAAATCATTCGCTACTTAATCCCAGCGTTGATGGTCGGTAATACATGCCTGATAAAACCGGCTTTTAATACCCACAGAATTGCTCTAAAATTAGTCGATTGTTTCAATAAATTTGAACCAACCATTGTGAATTCCTGCATACCAACCAATAATAATACCGAAGCATTAATAAAACACCCTAACATCGCGGGCATTTCGTTCACAGGAAGTTTAAAGTCTGGACAACGTGTAGGAAGTATCGCCACATCAGAACTAAAACCGTGTGTTTTAGAGCTAGGGGGATCTGATCCATTTGTCGTGTTTGAGGACGCACATTTGGATACAGCACTTGATCATGCTATTAAAGCAAGATTCACAAATTCTGGACAAGTTTGTATTGCAGCGAAACGATTTTTTTTCAATGAAAAAATATATAACACATCACTATCATTATTCAAAAAGAAATTAGCCCAATTTTGCAGCTATGGAGACCCATTAAATGCATCAACCACGATAGGACCACTATCAAGAACGGACATCAAAACAACACTGGAAGATCAACTCAGAAGATCACATGTAACACCTGAAATGATAGTATATGAAAATAAAAACCATCTCTCAAATGATCAACAATTCCCGTGCATGATTATCGACGCAAACAATTTGGAACCAACTGCGCCATTATTAACTGAAGAGGTATTTGGCCCAATTGCAGTCTGCCAATCATTTACAACATTATCTGAAGCAATAAAAAAAGCTAACAACACGAAGTTTGGCCTTGGTGCAAGTATTTGGACCACAAATAAAGACCATCAAAAAGAGTGTATCGAAAAAATAGCAAGTGGCACCATTGGAATCAATACAATGGTAAGATCTAATTTTGATACCCCATTTGGAGGTTGGAAAAAATCAGGGCTTGGGGTTGAACTTGGAATTGATGGGCCACTGAGTTTCACTCGCTTTAAAGCCATTCAAAATAAAAAAAGCTAAACTTAAGTGGGTTGATATACTGGTTGCTTGGATTGTTCCAAGGCTTGAGCAACAATATCGCTGAGACTAAATAAATGAAATTCACAAAACGATTGAAGTTCAGATGATTTTAAATGATAAACCAATTCATTTAATGCCTCAGAGGCACTTGTTGATTTTAATACCAAACAAAAAATGGGTGATGCACCATCAACACTCGGCTGACAATAATAAGCAGATCGAACCAACTGTTTTTGAACTAAATCATTTGCACAAAACTGAATAACCTGATCTCGTTGGGAATCAAATTGATCGTCAAAAAAGACATTACCCAATTCTTTTAATAATGTTTGCGTGTCCAACCGTTGTGGCTGAGAAATTAAAGCCAACAATTGAAATTCATTTCGAGTAATGAGGACTGTATGACCAGATGTTGAAGTGACAGTAATCCCCAAAATGTCATCAAAAGACTGTGCTTGAAAACATAGAAAATCAGCTGAAATCTTTTGAAACGACAAACCATGTTGCCCCATTTGTTCATTAAATGTTTCTGAATTAGTAAATGTACAGATTAAGTTTCCTGAATGATCTACATTTTCTACTAGGTGATTGGGAAACGTATAAATTAACGCATTTGGATCTTCAGGAGATTGTGTCGTAATTGGAACAAACAATTTTGAGGTTAATAATATTTTATAAAATAATAACCGATTTGTTTGAGATTCATCTGTCTTTAAATGTTCAATGGCTCGGTCCAATTCTGGCTGTTTAAAAAACTGATCAATTCCAAATTCAACAGCTAATGACGAAGAAAAAGTTAATATTTGACGAAACCATGACGTCTCAATTGTTGGTATCATCTGCTCAGTAAACGTTGTATGTTTAGAAAAATCAAAAACGACAGTTATGCGTTCATTAATAAGTAACGCAGCACGATCACCAGTTGAATTCCATCGAACAATAATATCAGCATCTGGTTGATATGCAGTTAAGACAACTTGATCAACAATGCTTGGATGTTCAACATTATTAGCGATCGCATAAACAACTGCAAGGTCATTATCAAATTCAAAAACAACATTAAACGGTGCTTTAGGAGATTGAGACTGAACCAGATTTTTAGCGTCAAAATTAATTGATGATGGCATGCGATTTACAATATCATATCTGATTCAAAAATGTGAACACCCGACAATGAATCATTGGAATGTGTCGCCATCATTGAGGCCAACTGATCGGAATTAGTGGGCCGATATTTTTTTGGAATCCCCCAAGCGAAAAGCTTAAAGACCATTGCTAATAAAACTTCACCCAGTCGTACTTCTTTACGAGGCCCATGCAACAATGAGGGCCGATAAATCAACAATGTTTTAAACCCAACCTTTTGTAAATCACTCTCAATTTTTCCCTTAACACTTAAATAAAAAGAACGAGACGTCACATTGGCTCCAACACTGGATACAAGGCTAAACGATGTTACGAAGTGATCATGTGAAAGTCGAGCAACAACCTTCGGAATGTAATGATCAACAATTTGAAATTGTTCTTTTGATTTGGCCTTTTTCATGGTTGTACCAATGCAACAAAACACGTGTGAAACACCATCAAACAGCTCATGATGACGATCTAAATCCATAAAATTAACAACCTGAAATGACACCTTCTCCAGGGGAACCTGCGTTGGGGTTCGCACCAAACAAACAATGCGTTCAATCGTAGAATCCGAATTTAAATGATGAAGCAATTGCCCCCCCACTAAGCCAGTTGAACCGATAACCATAACAGTTTTTTTCGCCATACTTTAGTTTACTTCAAAAGATTTAATGATCGAAAGAAT
>MDTB01068295.1_pt1 | contig 13047 bp, 17 predicted proteins | sample 811161 | NCBI WGS metagenome assembly MDTB01 (sample SAMN05326650, study PRJNA326480) | marine metagenome | isolation source: seawater | place: Mediterranean Sea | collected 2009 | reverse complement strand
GCCTTCATCCCTCGGCTGTGTGCTGCTTGTACAAACTTGTCCATGTCCTTATGAAGCATGGGTTCACCTTCACCAGCAAAATAAACTGATTTGACGCCTACATCAGCCATGGAGTGAATTGCTCTAACAAGAACATCCGTGTCTATTAGGATCTTTCCGTGCGTTATCCAATCTACACTACAAAAACTACAGTGGTGATTGCATCTATTTGTTGGTCCAATTTCCACATGCAAAGGAGTGCCGCGACCCGTCTTTAGCCACGTAGACACCTGATTTGGATAGTACATGAGCTTATGCCCATCAACGTCTTTAATTCCCATTATCTATCTCCCTTAGCCAATAGTGTACCAAATCTTGTAACGTTTGTTCAATTGGAATTTTAGGTTGCCAATTTAGTAGTTTTCTTACCTTAGAATCGTCAGGGATTTGAACTGGATTTTCTACTTTTCTAAGAAATTTTGGCTCTATTTCCAGCGTTACCTGTTCTGCTAAGCCCGTCTGCTTAAGCATGATATCTAAATAGTGTTGCATTTCGTGCAAGTCATTACCAGCGATGTGAAAAATCTCTCCATCCTCAACCTTGCCATCAAAATGAGCCATCATTAGTTGGTAATAGACATCTACAATATCCCTAACATCCGCAACAATTCTCTTTGCCCTCATGTTTCCAATTTTAATAACTGGTTCTTGTTTGCTCCGCAAAATTCTAGCAATCTGAACGGCGTCTGATGAAATAGAAAAGTTAGCGCCTCGGCGCGGACCTGTATGGGAAAATGCTCTGGTCAAAAAACCCCGAAGCCCTTCTGTCTTAATCCTTTCAATCATATACATGTCTGCAGCCGCTTTTGATACTCCATAGGGATTATTTGGCTTCATCGGAAAATCCTCTGCAATCTTATTGTCAGTGGGACACAGACCGTACACCTCGGGAGTAGAACAATTCATCAATACGCAATTGGGCATCTTTTCAAGAATTTTATCGCAAATGTGCCCTGTTCCAAGAATATTAGTTTGATTAGCCAGCAATGGGGTTATAAAGGAAGATGGTGGGTGTGCAAAAGCACCTAAATGAAAAACACCGTCAAAAACATCATTGTCAAAAATAGTAGACAAAGAATCAAGATCTTCCAAGTCCCCATATACAAACTCTATCTTAGAATAGTTTTCTTCTCCAACCACATTAACAATTGTGGCACATTTTTTAGCGTTTCTATGCATAGCAACCACTTGGTGTCCTGATTGTAAAATGCGATTAATCATATGCGGTCCAGCAAATCCAGTTGTACCTGTAACTAAAAATCTCATAACATCTCCATAATTTCTTGATCTAGCACATAATTTATATTTTGAACTGCGCTGTGGAGCGGCTTTATTCTATTGTAACCCCTGGGTCCCCATTGGGGGGCAATATACATGTGATCCACAGGCTTGCCCATAGCTGAAGCTGCAGGGGGAAATGCTGAGTCTGGCAAGACAAGTGCGGATGCCATACGCATCATTTCTATTTGAACATTAAAATTATAATCGTATATTCCAAACTCTACGTCTACTTCTAAAACATTCTTTAAGCCCTTCCTGACTTGTAGCCATTTTCTCCCGTATCCAGCAGGCATCGTTTGGGCGGGGCGTCCGCTTTTAGTTGCTGCAAAGCCATAAGGCTCGTCCCCATATAAGTTTTTTACAAATTCTCTAGCTACCCTCTTATCCTCGTCGGAAGTAAAAACTTCAGTAAAGATAGATGTAGGTTTTACATCGCAATATTTAAAATTCAAAAGAATCTTGTGGTGGCTCCAATCTTTATGCATTGGCATGACAACCTTATCATATCCGTTTTCACGACCCCATCTTTCACATTCTTCCTGTACAAGGCGAAAGCCCTCGTCGGGATCATCGTAATCATTCCACGCATCTTTCGTGTACAAAATATGCCCAACATAAGGGTTGTGATTAAAAAATTCAGCAGACTTGAATCTCTCTAGTGTAGCAACCGCTGCTTTTTTTCCCGTGTTAAAGAAGTAGTTTCTTAACACTGGTGTGAGTTGTACACAGTCACCCAAGCCATGTGGATATATAATTAATAAATTACTCAATGTTTCTCCTTGATAATATGTCAATGGCGTCTTGAATTTTGTAGATAGAAATATCTTCTGCCCTATAAGATTCAAAATAGATCCCATTTGGATTTTTTGGCCACCACCCCCTAGTTGTTGTCACCGTTGGGTCGTAGCCAGATGAAAATAGCGCAATCGTAGGGTGATTATATGCAGAGGCAACCCATGGCATTCCAGAATCAACACTAACCAAAAGGTTTGAGCTAAGAACTCTTAAGCAAGCCTCGTAGTAAGTTCCTTTTGGAAATATCGTACCTTTAATGTGAGGTTGATCTGGTGAAGATATTTGATAAACTTTGTAGCCACTTCTTTTTAAATACTCTACAATTAACAATTGCTTTTCAGGACTAATAGAACGTATTCCGCCAGGATATTTACTAGAAAATAAGTGAATACAAGCAGTTTTTGGCTCTTTTACAATGTTCTCAGGGATTGTAAGATTTATTTTTGTGTCCTCTGACTTAAGACCCAACATTAAGGATGTTTCAGTGGTAATGTGCCTATGCCTTAACCAATCCTTATCTTCGTGCTCAGGCTTTGTTGGGGGAAACATAGCATCAAATTCTTGTTGCTCTAAAAACAGTAGATCTTCTTGAGAAGGTGGATCGTCCACATACGAATCCCAGCCTCTGAAGCCGATGATATTTTCATGATAATTCTCAAACAAAGGTAAGATCTGCTGGTATTTTTTGGCACATGCTAGAACAATTTTAGTATCAGGGTTGTCCTCTATGAACTGCCTAAGACCCGGCTCTTGCATCATGATATCGCCATATTGACCTGGAATTCCTATGCAAACTTTTCTGTAAGGAGGTGCTTTATTTTTAAATTTAAAATTTTTCCACATTATTAATTTCTCTGTTTTATTAAGATGTCAGCTTTTCTTTTGGTACAAAAAGAAACTCTCCTCCGTGTTTTTGAAGCACATTGGGATTTAATCGCTCGCCCCCAAAAGCACTAAAGACAGCATAGTCTAGTTCCTCTATCTTTCTAAAGTCAAACCCTCCGTCTTCTACATCAACCCATGCAATTCCCTCAACCTCTACCGGCATCTTAAAGTGATAGCCCATAGCCCACACTGGTCTAATATTTTCTAGAAGATTGGTCATGCCATGCATTGCAATTGACTCCATACCTTCAATATCCATTTTTATAAAGTCTGGTAATGGTAGGTTATTTTCTTGAATAAAATCATCTAACCTCACATATCTTATATTCTCATAAAGGTCTCGGTCGTGATTAGCCCATCCTTTACAGTGGGTTATCTGCCCCTTTTCTATTTTGTTTTTGTCTGACAAGGCGACACAAAAAGTCTCAACCCCATAAGGCTTAACGTGCTCTGTCAATCTAGCATGATTTTCTGGCCATGCTTCAAAGGCATAGACCTCCATTCCCTCAATCGCAAAAGGAATAGAAAATGTGCCTATATAGGCACCCAAGTCATAAATAACGGAGCCCTTTTCTATTAAAGATAACATCGGCTCAAAGAGATGATCAGGTCTTCTAAATAGGGTTCCATCCTTTATAAACTTATCCATATTGTATCCAGATTTTAAAAGGTTGGTAAAACGAATATTGTGAGGAGCACCATTGGTATCTCTATAAAGTATTGTAGCCTGTGTTTTGTCATTGATATGAAATCCATTGGGATTCGGCTGGAGCTTGTTTAATGTCACTTTTTTAATCTCCCTTGATAATTCTATAACTGTCGTCATCAAAGTGCTGTGTTGAGAACTCAAAAAGTTCGGTATCCTCAAGGGCAATCATCTGATGCCTAAGTCCACGATAGACGTGAAAATTGTCACCTGGTCCCAATACTCTTTGCCCTACGTTTTCTATATCGTCCTCTTCCGAATACTTTACAAGAATTTTGCCTGACTGGATATAGAATACCTCGTCCTTCAAGACGTGATAATGCCAAGAGCAGCGCCTTCCCTTTACAAAGTAAAGCAGCTTGCCACAATACTCCTCGTTATTAACAATCCATTTCTCAAATCCCCAACCCTTGGGAACAAACTTAATTGGCAAAGAAGTCTTCATCTTTAATTCCTTTATCGTCTACATAAACATCACCGCTGGGCTTGCCTAAAAGAAGGTGATGATACTTTACACCCCACGTCTTCAGTTGATGTCGGGTGAGTTCAAAAAAGTCTAGGTATGCCAGTCCAGCATTGTTTTTGTGCCTACCCATTCCTCGGGCAGTAAAAAAGATTACTGTGTTGCCTTCGTTATAAAGCCTGTTAATCTTGTCTATGCGATTGTAGATTGGCTTTGAACTTTCGTAGTCTGATTCGTAGGTTCGGCATATCGTACCGTCAATGTCAAAGACATATGTCATAATCTTCTATATCCTCAGCTTTAATTGCGTACGTGCCGCTCTTCTGTACAACCATACTAGCACATTTGTTTGCAAAAATTAATGCCCGCTCGTACGATAATGTGTTTAAATAAGCATACACCAACGACGCAAGAAATGTGTCGCCAGCGCCACTCACATCAAAAACCTCTACTTGTTTAGTTGGAAACTCTTGCTGTTGCCACCGAACTCCGCGAGAACCCAATGTTACTATTATATCATTAGAATCACCTTTGTTTAGCAGTTTACCATATTCTTCTTCGTTAATTTTTATTATGCAGTTCTTAAAAACAGACAAATCTCTTTTTTTAGTGTCTACAAAAACTGGGGTTTCTTTAAAATCTAAAGACATTATCTGGCTAACTGCTTCTTGTGATACGAAGCCTTTATCATAATCAGAGATTACTACTGCATCATAGTCGCTAATGTTAATTTTATCAATTTGCTTAGAGGATAAAGCCTTCAATGACTCACTCTCTCCAAAATCACACCTCAAGAGATGTTGCTTAGAACGAATATCTACAAACCTCTCTTTGGTGATAACCTTAGAATTGGTTAATACATCCACTTCTACCGGGAACGCTTTTAGGTTTTCTTGAACATTTAAAGCCATTCCTGGCTGCTCTGTTGTTTTAAGGTGCTTTAAAACGGGCACCGGGGCTTCGGGGCTAAGCCTCTTGCACTCACCATAGTGGTACCGATCTACGCAGCTATCTCCTATCAACAGAATTTTGTAATATTTTTGTGGTTGAGTATCCATCTATCCTCTCAAAAAACTTAACTTCTTTAGCAAATTCAGAGCCAATTATCTTTTTGTTTCGCCAATCAGAACCAACTACCATTACAGCAGGTGACCATTGTCGCACAAGAGAAACAAGTTCTTCATCGCTCCCAAACTGCTCAACCCAGTCAACAGTTTTAATAGAAGATACCATTTTTTTTCTATCTTTTAAATTATTAAACGGTCTGTCGGGTCCCTTGTTTGCTGCAACTCTTTCATCCGTATCCAGAGCCACAACCAGATGGCTTCCATGGCTTCTCGCAAACTCAAACAATTCAAGATGTCCACGATGCAGTACATCAAAACATCCATTAATAAAAACAACCTTATGTGACATCATGAAATAACTTTCTTATAGAAATATTCATACGCTAGTTGATTCTGCTCACGAATTTTTTGAATCAACTCAACACCCTTTAAGGAGGAATATTCTTCACTATAAAATCCAATCAAGTTCTTGTTGGTATGTACCTCTAGGTTTAACATCTTCGCTTCTGCGCATACTCTAGAGAATGTCTCTAAAACTTTAGGAAGAAAAATAAAAGCCCTTGCTTCACTCATTAGCCGAAGAAACTCATAATACTCTGGGTTTTGTATCTCTAATGGTTGTATACCTTTAGAATCGCAAAACGTCTTGGTGTGTGGATAATTTTTTGTCGGATTCATGCTCTTCATGATACAATAATCGTGTATCTTTTCTGCGTTGGAAAGAGATTCTATATAATCCAAGGTCTCTGATGACCATAAGCTACATCCTATACTGTGAACAGCCGCCTTTGGAATACACTTTTCTAGGACCTTTTTGCATATATCGCTTAAAACAATAACAGCTTGGGCACCCTCGTAAAATTCAGAATTTATAATTTTTGAGGATGGAGGCTCAAAATTAACGAAGGGGGATGGGTCACGAGTAGTTAAGTATTTATGATCATGTTCATAGATAATATAATTACCCTTCTTTATCAATGCAGATCTAGACTCTTGAGATAGAAAACCAAAATTACCCACTATGACCTTGGAGTATTCATTCAGGTCAGTGGGATTTATATCTTGACTGTTTAATTTATCTACGCGAACTTCTCTAGATTCCAAGTAGTGAATAAGGTTAGCGTCATTGCTTTCGCCGCCACCGGGAAGCTGATCCCTAAAGAAATCCGCGATAAATAGCACATTCATTACAAAATTTCAATTTGGGATAATTGATCCATCCAATTCTCTTCTTCAAGGGTTGGCTTATAAATCGCATCACAAAAATTTGTATACATATCTTCAGCCTTAAAATTATCCTCTACATGGTTCTTAAGAATGTTAGCGTACTTCTTGAATCTATTATAATCCTTGTACATCTTGCGAGCGGTCTCTTTGTAGCTGCCCTCACGAGGATAACACCAATATGAATCTGCCTGTAGAACACCATCCCAAACTGCCTCTTGTCCGATAGGATTAAGGTCGTATTTAACCTCTGCAAAACAGGGTGAAAACTTCTTGATGGTTTTCTTATTTTTTCTAACCTTGCGCTCGGCATGAAGAAAATCTACGTGACCACTCCAATTTGGAGCAATAATAGGCAAGCCATTGTACGCCGCCTCAAAGAGCGGCAAGCCAAATCCCTCACCGTGAGTTAGGGTTGCCAAGCACTTAATCTTATCGTTTTGATAAAGTGCTGTCATCTCCTCGGGGGTCATGTATCCATGCAACAAATACACACTGCACTTTCTATCAGAAAAATCAGCTAGTAGATTCTGGAGGCGTACTTGAGCGTGGTTCCTATCAAGCAGGCTATTCTTAAATAAGTTTGTCTTAACAACGAGACCGACCTCTTCGTCCTTAAACTCTTCTACCCACCACCGAATGGTGTTGTCTAGATTCTTTCTGGGTCCCCATTGAGACACGAGGAGAAAATTAAAGTCGTGCTTAAGATTAAGCTGGCAATTCGCAGCCTCATACTGCCTCACAGGGTAGTGAACAACTTCTACAGGGGTCTCGCATTGAAGTTTAAAGGTTTGATTTGTTTGTTCATTTAAAGCTTCATAGACAGTGTTGATAAAGGTGTCCTTTGAATGATTTGAAATAGTAATAATCTTGTCCATCAAAACGGACTTTTGAATCCACTGCGGAGATACTTTGTTGGTCTCAATTCCAGCTGTATACCCAATATTGATGGGAGTAAGCTTTTCCCACTCATTTGGAATAGTGACCTGAATTGAGATATCAAATCCACCGCCCATTTGAGTATAATTGACTGTTTTAGCAATCAGCTGGTCAATCCAGGGCTTATCTCTGTCGTTCAACATAAGCCAGTTTGAATTTCCCCAAGAAGTTGGCTTTACATATACGTCAAAAAGATCTGGCTTTGACATCAAAGATCGCAAAGCAAATCTACACTGCTCTCCATACCCACTTTGGGACAGGGCTGGTCCGACAACAATTATTCTTTTCATTATACTTCTCTTAGCTCCCAAGCTTGATAATTTTTACGTGTATCCCACGAACCTCTGTTCTCAATAATACCAGAGATAATCTCATCCCATTTCTCTCCAAAAGCGCTCATATGATAGTTGTCCATCAAGTGCTTTCTTCCCATCTTGCCCATCAAAGCCTTCTCTCCCTTGGAGAGATTATGGAACTCTGTTAGGGCATTCACCACAGCTTCCTCGCTAAGGCGATCCTCATAGATATATGGCACTTCCTGGGATCCAATGATAGCCTTAGAGGTTGGCTCAATTCCAATGCCAAACCAATTCACTCCGTCTGTAACTTGCTCTTGCAGTCCTCCTGTCATATTAACAATGACGGGCGTCTCGCATGCCAGTGATTCAAACGTTGCAAGACCAAACCCCTCAGCGTCAGAAATATTAACTGTACAGTCTACTGCGTTATAGATCAAAGACAAGTGCTCTGGGGCAATTTTCTTGGTGGACAGCAGTACCTCACCATTGTTTAGACCCAAATCAGTCATAATAGCTAGCAAATCTTGTCCGTGAACATCCTTGGGGTCAGTGTGCATGAGCAAAATAGCCTGGTCATGTCCAACGTTGTCTAAGAACTTCTTAAACCACCAGATCAAACTACCGCTTTGCTTTCTGCGTGCATTTCGGTTATTCCAGAAAAAAATTGTCTTATCTTCCAAATTGCTAGTGTTTTTAAAAGCTTGAATCTTAAATGGAGTTATCTCCTCGTCGGCGAGCTTTCTAAAAATATTCATATCAACAGCGTGCGGAAGGTAGTGTTCCTCCACGTCTGGTGAAACTTCCCTCACCACTTCGCTGGTGAGCTTAGAAATAGATACCACGACATCGTTAGAATCATACCAAGTCTTATTAAACCTTGGTGCTGGCTTGTTATCCCAAACGTGGTAATAGACTAGCGGAACAACACTTCGTAACTCATTTTCAATCTCCCAAAGCCAACCATAGAATCGTGGGTCGGTCATGATCCACAATACGTCGGGCTTATTCTGGGAGATACACGCTCTCACCGTCTCTTGTGTTCCGTATCCGTCTACAGGAAAAATAATCCAATCATCCCCATAGGGATCAACCTTTACTGGTGAGTAATTGTTGTGCTTCACTGCACCACCAAAACAAATAAAACGATACTTACCAGTCTTAAGCATCGCCTCAATGAAATATTTTGTTTGGATTCCTACGCCTGACGGGGATAGGGGATGGTCGGCAATGACCATCACTAATTTCTTATCTAGATTCATTTAAAGTTACCTACAATGTTCTGTTTTGTGAAACTCACATCGCCGACAAGAGAGTCGGTTCTTGATATGCTTCTTTTTTTGTATATTGTATATGGCTTTATTCATTAGTTTAAGAGCATTTTCAGTTTTTCTTGGTCCGCTGGTAACTCTGAAGATCTCAACGTGGTCTTTTTTAGCGGTTCTCTTGATCAAGGCAAAGTGGGTTTCAACCATTTTTGGATCAATGTTGTGCTTACGAGCAAAATAATGCTTATACAGGGTTAGCTGGTACGTTGTCATCTTGTCCGAACGTCTTTCAGCATCCCAACCCCAGGAAGTCGTCTTCCAATCTAAAACATGATATTTTCCATCCGTGGTTTTAACCACAAGATCAATAAAGCCCTTAAATAGGTATTCAAAGCCCTCTATGGGCTCATAGAGCCTCTCCTCTGCCGAAAACACCTCGTAGTCCCCGAAATACTCCGAGAGGGCAGGAACAGGCATCCCTGCCAGTTCTACGCCCTGCTGTTCCATTTCTGTGACGAGGTCTTGCCTAAGCTCTACTCCATCAATGAGGAGACCCTCAATTTCTTTTTCAAAAGCCTTGGTGAATAGATCGCTCTCACGACCAAGAGGTAGACGCCCCAAGACACGCTGTTCGCAAACCTCGTGAATAGCGCTACCGAAGGCGGTGTGCTCGCTGCCGACAAAGCCCTTGAGCTTGTCCAGGTTTACTAGTTTATGGTAATGGGCACACTTCACCCAATTCTTGAGTTCAGAAAATGATATATGTGGCATTTCTACTTCTTGTTTGTTGTAGATTTCGCTCTAGGTTTTCTGGTTCTTGTCGGCTTCTTAACCGTAGGAGCCTTCTTAAATACCCAAGTATTCATCAGGTTGTCAGGATTCTCCGTATTGTGGAGATATCCCCCTTTTTCCAAATGATATCCTTGAAGGTCATAACCTTTAGAGAGAATCAGGTGTTTAACAGCGTCATCATTAAAGCGTATCTTTGCTTGATACGTCCTACTAAACGCAGGTACTCTAATTGTACACTTAAGTATACCATCTTTTTCAGAGATGTCAACATAAACTTCATCTATCATTCTTCTCATTGTTCAACCTCCATTAATTCTTGTATTTTCTGGTAGCTTACGGGACTAATGGTTCTAACGTACCCTGGCTCTCTTAAAAAATAATATTCAAATGCCTCTGCAAAGTATTCTCTCAAAGAAGTGACTCCATACGGGGTTAAAAACAACCCCATTGTAAGAGTTGTCAAAGTTGGGTATCCAACCTTCTCAAACAAAAACATATCAAACTCCTGCGAATATTCAATTTGCATGAAGTCTTTAGGGTCAACCTTGTAACCCTCGGCTCTAAGCATATGAAAAAGCTTTTGCCTCTTTCCAAGGAATTCTCTGGTTACCTTTTCGTCGCCATAGATTATTGATCCATAGTGAGATTCTGCTAAATGTGCCACTTCGTGTACGAAGTCATCTATAAAATCATCGTCATCATCCTGCTCATTGGTGATATAGATGGCACCATCACGATAAAAGGCATTTATCTGCCTCTCTTTAAACTCTGGAAACTGTCCTATAAATACCGAGTCTAAACCATACACAAGATGCCTGGGTATGATTCTCTCTATTTCCCTCAAGGACGAAGGCAGATCTAAGGTATCAGGCAGAGAATCAGTAACCAAAACGACAACGTCATCATAAAGTTCGTATTCTCTGTTGTTTCTTTGGGCGGTTGTGGATGATTCCGTTATGAAAATTTCAAGATGTCGTCTGGTTATGTTGATCTTCATTGTTGACCATTTCCCTATCGCAAAGGGCTTGGTGATAGCCTCGCAAGAAATTCTCCCCAGCAACAGCCATAACGAATTCAGGAAATTCTGATGCTAAGGTTTCTACAATCATGTTAACGGTAACATTTCCATCTTCTGGATTGTGCTTGTCACCCACGTATTGAACAAGCCACGTTTTAAGCTCATTATCCTCTTCCACTACTTCCTCTAGCTCAGGGTTATCCCACTCGTCCATCGCTACGCTTCTTATTTCTTCGCTCATTATAATATTTTAGCTGCTAATGTTGCAACCTTTGACCTTTCTCCCCGTCGTAGGGTAACGTGTCCCGCAAGATCATATTGTTTGAACTTCTCTACTGCATAGGTCAATCCATTGGATGTCTGATCTATATATGCATTATCAATTTGTTCAATATCACCTGTTAGGACTATCTTCGTATCTTCCCCTACTCGCGTAATTATAGTCTTTAATTCGTGACTTGTTAAGTTTTGAGCTTCGTCTATGATAATGAATGCATTTGAGATTGAACGACCACGAATGTAGGTCAGGGCTTCAATTTCAATAAGCCCTTTATCAAAGTACATCTCAAGCATAGTCTTGTCACCGCTCATTAAGAATTCTAAATTGTCTTTGATAGGAGCTAACCAAGGAGACATTTTCTCCTCTAAGGTTCCTGGTAGGAAGCCAATGTCCTTGCCCATAGGCTGCACGGGTCTTGAGACGATTAGCCTGCTATATTCCTTAGACCCTAAGCATTGCTCCATTCCTGCGGCAATTGCGCATAGCGTCTTTCCACAACCGGCGCGACCGACGAGGGAGATAATGGGAATCTCTGGGTTCATAAGAATATCTAGTGCAAAGGCTTGCTCTTTGTTGCGTGCGCGCACACCCCAGATACCATCTTTATATTCGTGAATCTTTTCAAGAGGAACATGGGGGTTGATGTATCTCGCCAGGGCACTCTTTTTCTCATTGGCATTAGAAACAAGCATAATGAACTCGTTTGCAAATGCTTTAACGCCGTCCTCAAGAAAAATACCTTCTCCCGAATAAAACTGATCAATTATCTGATCGTCAACAGGAACAGTCTTAAAGCCCCCGTATAACTCTGAATCCTTATCTAAAACCTTTTCAGCCTTATAGTCCTCGGCTACAATCCCTACAGAATCGCATATGACGCGCATATTGACGTCTTTGGACACTACGATGACCTTGCGGTCAGGATGTTCCATACCTTCCGTTAGAGCGGCTCCTATGATGATATTATCAGGTATGTTGGGGTTCAGGTCTGAAGGAAGCTCCGTTAGAGGGTGGTAACCCTTTACGCGGAGAATACCTTTACCCTTTTGAACACGAACGCCCTTTTGAAGGTTACCCTTTGCACGAAGTTCGTCCAAGATACGAATAATACGGCGAGCGTTTGCTCCTACCCCATCTTGTCGTTTTTTGTGATTGTCAATTTCCTCTAGAACTTTAAGAGGAATCACAATATCGTTGTTACCAAAGCTGTAGATTGAGGAAGCATCTGTCAAGTAGACGCTGGTATCAACCACATAAATTTTTTTCTTAGCCATTTGCCCTCCGAGGCATTATTAACTAGTTTCAGAGACGAGAAAGCCCGCGAAATGCGGGCTAGGAGTTCTCATATCTATTTTTTAGTATTCTCTTGTCTCTGCGTAACCTTGCTCTACTAGCAGCTCGTTGATATTTTCTTCATCAAGCCAAAGAGTGCCAATATAGCGACCATACTTTCCTTTCTTGTCTCTGAAAGTTTCTACTATAATATCCTTATCTAATATTTTTTCTCTAAGAAAATCACGGGAAACAAGTCCTCTAGGACGTTCAGCGCCGCGCAACTCGGGGGTATTAATACCCTTGAGACGAATCTTAATCTTATTGGTGATACCAAACCCAAGATCTACAAGGGCTGTTACCGTATCGCCGTCATATACACTGATGATTTTGGCTCTGTATGTATACATCTATCTAAAATTCTCACCAAAATTAATATCATAACCGGCGTCATTAAGAGCCTTTTGATGATCTAGACCACCACGATATGAACCTGGAAGTTCTAGGAAGCTCTTAACCCGACCAGACTCATCAGAGCCAAAAATAAACGTCTCGCCGACCACTTGACCGTAGTCGTTTCTAGCATCTTTAGCTGCCGAGACAACAACGTACTCATACCCTGCCAGGGGTTCTGACAATCTATAGAGGCAAGCTCTTCCCTTTGCCTCTCTAACATTCTTAATCGCTATTGCACTTTTAAAAATTTCTCTCATTTTTTTCCT
>MDTB01021376.1_pt1 | contig 13048 bp, 12 predicted proteins | sample 811161 | NCBI WGS metagenome assembly MDTB01 (sample SAMN05326650, study PRJNA326480) | marine metagenome | isolation source: seawater | place: Mediterranean Sea | collected 2009 | reverse complement strand
TTAAATTTAGTAATTTTAAAAAAGCTATATCATTTGCAAATGAAGTAGGAGAAGTAGCAGAAAAAGAAGGTCATCATCCTGATATATCAATAGGATGGGGGTATTGTTTAGTAATGGTTCATACTCACGCAATAGAAGGATTATCAGTTAATGATTTTATATTAGCATCTAAAATAGATCTATTATAATTGTGCTAATTATAAATAAATAAAAAAAAATTTAAAAAAAAGTTTTATAGACATCTATTATATCATAATTAGAATTAACCAAATAAATGTATCTCCATTTATCTACAGTTATACATGGGTGAGTAATACCAAAACTTATTAAATCGCCTATTTTTAATTCTGACTTATTATTATATTTCAAAAATGCATGTTGATCATTTAATTTAAAAACATTTAATTTCATTGAATTATTTTTAATGTCTTTGAATATTTTTTTATTTCTATAAATATTAATAGGAATTGGATTTCCTAAATCAAAAGAAACATCTCTTTTACCAAAATTTATTATTGCCAATCCAGAATCATTTATCGATATTACATGAGACCAAAGTAATAGAGACGGTTCAAAAAATGTGCTATTTTTTTTTGATAAATCATTACAAATATTTCTATTTTTTATATATTTAATTTTTTTTTCATAGTATCCATGTCCATAAGCTATGAAACTTCCAGGTCTTAATATTAATTTTGTATCTTTTGTGAAATTTAATTTATTAAAATAATTGACAACTAAGTCAAAATATTCCGAACCACCACCACTAATAATTTTCTTTTTTTCTTTATACAAATTTCTATTTAATAATTCGCAGTGACATTTGTATGTCAAGTCTATTAAATTTTTTATTTTATTCGAAATATTTGAAATTTTTTTGTCTACAATTGCACCTTCATAAAAAAATAAACCACTGATTATAATATTATTTGAATTTCTTAAAAATAAATTTACAAATTTCTTAAAACTGTTAAAATTTCTAATTCCACATCTGCCATTTTTTACACCTAATTCGATCAAAATTCTTATTTTAAATTTAATTTTATTTTTTTGTATTGTTTTAGATAATAAATTTAAGCCATATAGACTATCAATACATAAGTATATATTAGAAATATTTTCATATTTTTTTAATATAAATAAATATTGTGTTAAGTTAGATTCATTTGTAATTAAATTACCATAAATAATATTTTTAATATTTAAATTTATTATAGATGATAATTGTTGATTATTTGATATAGTTACACCCCATGTTTTTTTTAAAAAGTTACTTATTAGTTGAGGGCTCATAAATGTTTTACAGTGAGGTGCCAAATTTACATTATTTTGTTTAGCAAAATTATTCATAATATTAATATTATTTAATAATTTTTTTTTATTGATAGATAATATTGGAAATTGAACATTTTCTTTTATTATATTAAGTTTTTGTGATTTAATGATTTTAATTTTTCTAGATTTTAAAAAAGGTATTCCTTTGATTTTAGAATTAATTTTTGTTTCTTCAATTTCTTTTAAATAACTATTCATTTAGTAAATAATAATGTAATAAATTTAATAATAATATAATTATTGTATAATAGATGCAAACTATTGTTTCTTTAGATGTTGGAACTTCTGTAATTAAATGTGTTTTATTTGATAAAAAGTTTAATCAAATAAAAATTTTTTCTGTAAATAATATTGTAAGTTATAATAATTTTGGTCATTCAGAAATATCAATGAATAAGCTTTGGCTTCTATGTAGGAGTTTATTAATCAAATGTTTTAAATTTTCAAATAAAAATAAATTTGAAGTTGTTGCGATTGGTATAACTGCAAATATGGTTGGATTATGGCCAATAAATGACAAAGGAAAGCCAGTAAGAAATGCCATTTTGTGGAATGATTTAAGAACTTCACAACTAATGAATAAATTAAAGTATAAAAATAAAAATATATATAAAGATATATTTGCAATATCAGGATCAGTTATGCAATTTGGTTGTACTATTCCTCTAATAAAGTGGTTTTATGATAATGAAAAAAGCAATTTTAAAAAAACTAGATGGTTTCTTAACTGTAAAGATTGGATTAGATACAAAATAACAAATGATATATCAAATGACTTTACTGAAGTAGTTGTATCGCCTGGTGATGCAAAAAAAATTGATAGAAGTACTAAAATTTTTAAAATTTTTAATATTAATAAAGAAATAATTAATAAATTTCCTAAAATTTTAAAGTCAAATTCAATTGCTGGTTATACTACTAATAACTTTAATAAATTATTACATTTACATAATTCAATACCTGTATCAGTGGGTGCTGGAGATGTGCCTTCATCAGTTATAGGCCTTGGTGTAAATAAAGAAAATTCAGCTGCTACTATTTTTGGAACTACTATTCATAATTGTTTTATTTCCAGAGTTCCAATATTCTATCCAAAAAATATAGGACTTCTTTTTTATTCACCGAATAAATTATGGCTTAAGACCATGATTAATATTGCGGGAACTATTAATTTGGATTGGATATTAAAAAATTTTTTTAAAGATAATTCTAAACTAAATAAAGAAAATCATTTAAATCAAATAGAAAGATATATAATTAAAAAAAATATTAAAAGTAATGGTATATTTTTCTTACCATATTTAAATCACGGTGGTGTTATTGCCCCATTTTTCAATGAAAATGCATCTGGAGTTATATATGGTTTAAATCAGGACCATGATAAATTTAATATTATGCAATCTGTTTATGAAGGTTTAGTGTTAAGTATATTTGATTGCTATGAAATATTTAATAAAAAAATTAAACATATATATTTAGCTGGAGGTGCAACAAAAAGTTTGATCTTACCTCAAATGATGTCAGATATTTTAAATAAAAAAGTATATATACTAGAAGGTCAAGAATTTGGTGCCAAAGGTGCAGCAATGATTGCATATAGTTCTATTTCAAGATTAAGTCTAAGTGATAAAAAATTCAACCAAAATAAAATCTCTAAAACTTTTACACCAAACAAAAAAAAACATATTGAATATCAAGTAAAGTATAAATATTATAAATATCTATCAAGAAAGTTATTTAATGTTTAAAAATATAAATGAATTAAAAAAAATTTCTAACTTTCAATATAGGTTCATTAATCCAACTCCTCAAATATCTTGGCCAAAAGTCAATAAAAGATTTGGAAACCAAATATGGATAAAACATGAAAACCATACTTCTATTGGTTCCTTCAAAATTAGAAGCAGTTTAAATTTAATTAGAGTTAAATCAAAAATTAATAATATTTTTTGCTGCGCTAGTAACGGTAATTATGGTCAGGGATTAGCTTTTGCTTCTAGAGCTCTAAATAAAAAAATTATAGTTTTTTGTCCAATTAAAACATCTAAAATTAAGATACTTTCTTTAAAATCCCTAGGCGCAACTGTAATGTTAAAAGGTATAGATTTTACTGAAACTTATCAAATTGCTAAACAATACTCTATTGAGAATAATATTGAATTATTACCATCTTATTCTGCTGATCTTTCTAAAGGTTGTTCAACTTATTCTTATGAATTATTCAAAAATATTGATAACATAGATAAAATTTATATTCCAATAGGTTTAGGATCTGGAATTTGCGGCACAATTTTTACTAGAAATATCTTAAATCTAAAAACTAAGATTATTGGTGTTGTTCCAAAAGGTGCAAATGCATATTATTTATCTTTTAAAAATAAAAACTTAACTAAAATAAACAAGGTTAGCACATTTGCAGAAGGCACAGCCATAAGAGAACCTAATCATGAGTCTTTAAATATTATGTTTAAAAACCTTCATGATATTGTTCAAATTAATGAAGATGATATTAAAAAATCAATAAAAAAAATTTTTGATGATACTAGTAATATTTCAGAAGGATCAGGTGCTCTAAGTTATGCAGCTGCTTACAAAGATAGGCTTAAAAATAAGAAATTAAATATTGCAATAATATTAACAGGAAGTAACATTGATCGAAATATATATTCAAAAATTATATCTAAAATTTAAGTTATAATGATACTTTATTTCCCTTTTCTATTGACTCAAATATAGAGTCAATAACTCTAATTGATTTTGCAGCAAATTCAGGTTCTTGTATAAAATTGTTTCCATTTTTAATAGCTTCAGAAAAATGTAGTAATTCATCTCTTAAATCACCAGTAATCAGACCATTTGTAGTTGGCCATAAATGTGTATCAAATGAGTTAAGTTTATCTTGAGTAATTTCCCATATTCCTTGATCTCTCATGTCAATAAAATTACCTGTTTTTGTTCCTAAAACCTCAAAGTTAAAATTATATCCTGAAGGTAATGCTGACGGCCAAGACCAACAATAATCAAGCATTCCAAGTGCACCATTTTGTAATTCCAATATTGCTAATAAACTATCTTCATTACCGTTTTTATATTTTTCTACTTTTTTGGCGTAAACAGATGTAATTTCAGATCTAGAAATCCAATTTATTAAATCAATATCATGTACCCCTAAGTAATATAATATTGAAGATGTAGAACCTAATCTCTCTGCTACATCATTAATTGTAGCTCTTTTTGCTTTAATGTGAATTAAATCACCAATTTTATCTGTAGAAGTATTTTCATATAATTGAACACACCTTGGATCAAAACGTAAAATGTGCGCCACCATTAATCTCACATTATTTTCTTTACATGCTTTAATAATCTTTTCTGCAGAATTATGATTATGTGCCAGAGGCTTTTCAACTAAAATATGTTTTTTAGCATTAGCTGCATCACAACAAGCATCTACATGAAACAAGTCTGGAAGACATATACTAACTGCATCTATATCCGAGTCTAATAAATCTTTATAATTATTAAAGAATTGAGTTTTATATTTATCTGCTAATTCTTTTTTCTCGATATCTTTATCTGCAATACCCACAAGATCTACGTTAGGTAAAGTTGAATAACAATTTGCATGTAAATCTCCCATAAAGCCAAGACCTATTACGCCAATTTTTATATTATCCATTTTTTTAAAACTAACTTATTTCTCATTCAAAATCTATTTATTTTAACTGGTATTTATTAATAATTTTAATAAATCTTTATTTTATAAGAATTATTATGAAATTTTGTCTAAAATCCTTTAAAATTTGATAAATTTTTGTTAGCATAAATTAATTTTTAATCATTAAGGAGGCAATGATGAAATTATTTATTACACTAATATTTTCATTTCTTTCTATAGGTTATGTACACGCAAGTGAACTTGCTGCAGAAAGTGGTGAAGATGTTTTTTTTAGGGGTTGGCAATACAGAACTGATATTGTTCAATCAAATATCGATAGATATAATGAAGAAATGGGAGGTAATGTAGATTACGCAACAGTCACTGGAGATTACCCTGCAATTATGGAGCAAAATTTAATGTCTGGGGGGGACTTAGATATTTTTTATGCAAACCCATCGCAAGCATCTAGATATTTTGATGGTGGTTGGGTAAAGCCTGCAAATGAACTTCCAAATTTTGATGAAATCAAAGCAGACATGTATCCTGCTATGTTGGACGCTTGGACTTATAAAGGTAAACTTTTAGGTTTGTCTTACTTTGTTTCTACAAGAGGTACTATGCATGTTAATTTGCAAAAACTTGAAGAAATAGGAATGAGTGAGAGCGAATTACCAAAAAATTGGGATGAGCTATATGATAGTATCTATAAAATGAAAGATGCTGGAGTTAAATATCCTTATCTTCCACATTGGTTTTCAGAATGGTATGGAATAAGCTGGGCTTACGTTTGGGAAGTAATGAATAGAGGAGGATTAGTTGCTGATCCTGACACCCATCAACCAATGCTAACTGCTGATGGCCCAGGTGGAGATGCTTTAAGAGACTGGAAAAGAGTTTGGAATGATGGCTTAATTCCAGAAGAAGTTTTAACATACAATGAATCATCTTATATGGAAGCATTCAAATCAGGTGAGTATGTTATTAGTCCTCAACAGATTTATGATCTTGCATCTTTTAACGACCCAGCAAATTCAAAAATTGCCGGTCACGTAAGCTTACTGCCTTATCAAGGCCAAAGCTGGGGAGTGCTTGACTCTGCAGTATACGTTATGTCTAACAGAGATAGAAGTGATGCTCTTGAAAGTGATGTAGAGAAAATGGCAAGCTGGTATGGTTATAAAGATCAGAATGGTTCACCATTTGTCGGAGCTAATTGGTTAAATGTATCAATGCTATTTTCAGGTTATAAATCTGTAATGGAGAGTCCTGATGCAAAATCAACAATTCAAAATGCGTTAGCAAGACCAGAAGATTATGAAACTGTTCTTGAAGTTTACAAAAATACACCATATCCAAAAGGTGTATGGAGTGTTACTTGGGCGCCAATATTTAATTCTTGGTTAAAGGAGACAATGACAGAGTTTTTATTAGAGGATAAATCTGTAGAAGATACTGTTGATGCCATCAATAATAAAATCAATGAATTAAATGATGAATATGGAATAGGTGGTTAAAATCAAATAGTGAACCACCTATTTTTAGGTGGTTCACATTTATATAATAATGGGACAGAATAAAGAAATTTCAGATTTAAAATTTGCTTTGTTTATGTCACTACCTGTAATTTTTTTCTTAATATTTGTGGTGATATATCCATTAGCTTATGCTTTTTGGATGAGCCTACATAAGGTTACAATGTTTGGAGGTTTAAAATTTAAATTTATTGGTTTTTCTAACTATTTAAAAGTTGTTACAAATGAAAAATTTTGGGATGCTCTAATAGTATCCATTAGGTTTACTATTGAATCTACAGTCCTAACACTATTATTAGGTTTATTAATTGCTTTAATCCTCTCCAAACCTTTTAGATACAAAACATTAATCAGATCGATGATAATTATTCCGTGGTCAATATCATTATATGGATGTGGTATTATGTGGGCGCAAATAGGAAGAGGTCAAACAGGTTTATTTACAGCAATTTATCATTTTTTTGGGGGTGATGATAAAATAAATTTAATAGGAAAAAATTATGTCATTGAGTTATTGGCACTAGGTAACGCCTGGAATTTATCTCCATTAGTTGCTTTTTTTCTTTTATCAAATATTTCAACAATTCCTAAAAGATTATATGATTTAGCAGATATAGATAAAATGAGTAACTTCGAAAAATTTAGAAATGTAACTTTCCCTCCACTGAGATTCACAATATTCGTTTTTACGTGTATCACTATTGTTATGAGTTTAAAACTTCATGACTTCATATTTACTTTAAGTCAAGGAGGACCTGGTAGAGTATCTTCTACTTTAACATATGAAATTTACAAACTTAGTTTTAAAAATATGCAATTAGGATTTGGTTCAGCTATGTCTTTTTATCTTCTATTTTTAATAGTTGGAAGCACATTGATGTTATATTGGTTATGGGGACGTCGCCTTGAAAAGTAATAAAATATATTTGTATTTAGGTTTATTTGTTTTATTAATATGGACCTTAACACCAATTTATTGGTATTTAAAGTTAGCTTTTTTAACTCCTAACAATATAAATATTTTTCCTCCTGTTTTTTTACCTAATGATATGCATTTTGGAGCTTTCTATAACATTTTTGGATATGATTATATCACCTCTGATAATATTTTATTACCTGCATCTGGACAAGCAAATCAAGTTATAAGGGGTTTGTTAAATAGCTTATTTGTGTCAATCATATCTACTATTATTACAATGATAGTAATTGTTCCATTAGCCTATACTTTTTCTAGATTAACATTTAAGTTTAAAACTGCTCTATTGTTAACTATACTTTTATCTGTTGCTTTACCACCGATATCAACTTTGATTCCTTTTTTCGCAATGTATGTAAAACTTGGATTAACAGGAACAAAATTTGGATTAATTATTGTTACTTTAACAATAACAATTCCTTTTGTAACATGGATGTTAATTGGGTATTTTCGAAATATTCCTCCAATTGAAAAACTAGGCCGAATAGACGGATATGGTAGATTTGAAACTTTTTTAAAAGTTTTTATACCTGTTAGTAAAAATGGAATATTAGTTGCTGCTGTTATATCATTTATTTTCTCATGGAATGAATTTACATATGCTTCAATTTTAGTAAATGGAACCAAGGCTGTTACTTTTCCTACATCTATTAGTTCATTTTTATTCCAACATCCACATCCTCAGCATTTATCAGCATCATTATTTTTAGGAATGATACCTCCTTTTATAGTTGCTGTTTTTTTACAAAGATATATTTCTGAAATGAATATTGTAGATCCTTTGAGGTAATAATGTCTAGAATAGAATTAAAAAACTTAACTAAAATATTTGGAGATAATTTTGCAGTTAAAGATCAAAATCTAATTGTTAATCAAGGAGAATTTTTAATATTACTCGGACCTTCTGGATGTGGCAAAACTACGACCTTAAATTGTATAGCCGGTTTAGAAATTCCTTCTTCAGGTGAAATTTTTTTTAATAATAATGATGTTACAAATGACCCTCCACATTCAAGAAACGTTGCAATGGTTTTTCAATCAGCTTTATTATACCCGCATTTAAATTGTAAACAAAATATACTGATGAGTTTAAAAAAGACCAATTTATCAGACAAACAAAAAGAACAAAGAATTAATGAAGCTACTTCTATATTAAATATAAAAGAGTTAATGAACAAAAAACCTCATCAACTTTCTGGAGGAGAAAGGCAAAGAGTAGCTACAGCAAAAGCTATTGTGAGACAGCCTGATGTTTTTTTATTAGATGAACCCATGGCAGCCTTAGATGCTGCATTAAGGCAAACTTTAAGATCTGAATTGGTAAATCTTCAAAAAAAATTAAATACTACAACTGTTTTTGTAACTCATGACCAAGTTGAGGCAATGACTATGGGAGATAGAATAGCTGTTATGAACAATGGCAAAGTAGAGCAAATTGGAACTCCTATAGAAATATATAATAATCCAAAAACAAAATTTGTTGCAGGTTTTGTTGGTTCTCCTCCAATGAATTTTTTAAATGGAAAAGTTATTAATAAAGATGGTAACAATATATTCAAAATAGAAAACACTTTAGACAACATCATATTAAAAGCAGATTTAAATGATATAAACAATTTTGATACTTTGGCATTCAGACCTCAGCACGCTTTAATCGTTAATGATCAAAATTATGATTTAGAATTAAAAATTTTTGGAATAGAAAATTTAGGTAAAGAACTGATTATTATTTGTGAATACAATAATGATAAAATAAGAATTATTTCTGAAAGTTCAAAACATAGAATTAATGATATAATTAAGATTAAAATAGATAAAAATAAAATTTTATTTTTTTAGTTTCCAATTGGTTTGTATGCAATAACTTCAATTTCTATTTTAGCATCTACGACTAGTTCACAAACCGTTGTAGATCTAGCAGGTTTATTATTTTTAAAAAATTTTGCATAACAGTTATTAAATCTTCCAAAATCTCTAGCATCAGAAAGCCAAATTGTAGTTTTAATAATATCTTCAATTCCACATTTAGTTTCTTCTAGTATTTTAATTATATTATTCATAATTAAAGTAGTTTGCTCCTCTATATTGCCTGTTATTATTCCACCTTTGCCATCATTTGCAGTTTGGCCCGATACATATACAAAATCTCCAGCTCTCACTGCTTTAGATAATGGTATAGGGCTATTTCCAGATTTATGTGGGTCACCATAAAATATTTTATTCATAATTTACTAAATCATATTATCACAAAAACTAAACAATATTCATTTAAAAAATTGACAATTAATTTAAATTGTATTTAATAAAAAAAATGACTTTCAATCCAGATACTATCGAATATAAAAAAAAACACTTTGTAAATGGAGAATTTCGGTCTGACAAAGATGGTACATTTGAATATATCAGACCTTCTGACCAGAAACTATTAGATGAAGTTCCAAATGCATCAAAAAATTTAGTAGATGAAACTGTTGAAATTGCACAAAAAGCATTTCAAAGCTCTGAATGGAGTAACCTTAAACCTAGACAAAGGGCTAAATTATTATTTAAATGGGCTGATTTAATAGAAGAAGATGTAGAATATTTATCTAAAGTTGAAGCAATGAATTCAACAAGGTTAATATCCGAAACTTCTAAAGGTGATGTTTATAGCACTGCTGATACAATAAGATATTTTGCTGAATGGGCAGATAAAATTGAAGGCCAGACGACTTCTAGTTCTCCTAATGTATTGAGTTTAACAATTAAAGAGCCTTATGGCGTGGTACTTGGTATAACACCTTGGAACTTTCCAATAGTTCAAGTTGCATGGAAAGCTGCGCCAGCTTTAGCTGCTGGAAATGCTGTTATCATTAAACCTTCTGAATACACACCTCTGTCCATTTTTAGGTTGGCTGAATTATCAATTAAAGCAGGAATACCTAAAGGAATTTTTAATTACCTATTAGGAGAAGGATCAGTTACTGGCAGTTATTTAGTAAATCATCCCGGAATTGGTAAAATTGCTTTTACCGGTTCTTCAGCAACAGGATCAAAAATAATGTCTGACTCAGCCAAAACAGGTTTGAAGCCAGTTCATCTTGAATTAGGAGGAAAAAGCCCACAGGTAGTCTTTAATGATATTGAAGATATTAATGACACAGTATCTAAAATTGCTGCTGGAATGTATGTTAATTCTGGTCAAGTATGCACTAGTGGTACACGTTTAATAGCCCATAAAAAAATTGTTAACCAATTAGTTGATAAACTTATTGAAATTGGAGCGCAGAAAATACCTGGAGTGACATGGGATGATAAAGCTTCATTACCTCCAATTGTATCAAAAAAACAAGCTGATCGAATTGATTTATTAATTTCACAATCAATTCAAATGGGTGCAAACATTATTTCAGGTGGATCATGGCATGATACTAATTATGGAGGATATTTTTACAAACCAACATTTATTGAAAAGGTTACAAAAGATATGCCAGTGTACAAAGAAGAAGTTTTTGGTCCAGTCATTAATGTTGACACATTTGAAGATGATGAAGAAGCAATCAATAAAGCTGATCATCCAACTTATGGATTAGCTGCTTGTGTTCATACTTCTAATTTGAATAAAGCTATTAACTTATCTAAAAAAATTGAAAGTGGGATGATTTGGGTAAATCATTGGGGTTATCCAGATGAATTTTCCCATCCTGCAGGCGGTTTTAAAAGATCAGGAATTGGAAAAGATATGGGTAGCAATGGTATTAATGAATATTATAAAGAAAAAGCTATTTGGATTCCTCACTAATATAAAATATTGAAAAATTATAAACAAATTTTATCTGATCTGATTTCTTTTGATACTACATCAAAAAATTCAAACATACCTTCTGTAAAATATATTGAAAGTTTATTTAATAAAAATTCAAATTATAAAATCATAAAAGTTTTTAACAAAGTCAAAGATAAGTGTTCAATTTATATTAAACCGAAAAATATTGATGTAAAAAATGGAATTTTGTTTAGTGGTCACATAGATACTGTTCCTACTATTGAGCAAAAATGGAATTATAATCCATATAAAGCTCATATTGTTGATAATAAATTATTCGGAAGAGGTTCAACAGATATGAAAGGCTTTTTATCTGTTGTTATTCATAATATGTTAAAAAATCCATCATATCCATTTTGTTTAACTGTTACTCATGACGAAGAAACTGGCTGCGATGGTATTAAAAATTTATTAAATTATTTAAATAAGCAAAAAATCCCTTTACCTAATAAATGTATAGTGGGTGAGCCTACTAATCTAAAAATTGTTACAGCAAATAAAGGAGTTGAAATTATCGAAACATCTATTTTATCTAAAATTGATGAGGGTCATTCATCAAATTATAATCAAAAAATAAATACTATAACAGCAAGTGCAATTTTCATTGCATACTTACAATCATTACAGGATTCAATACCAAATAAAAAAATATTAAAATGTAACCCTGGTAATTCTAGCATTCATATAGGTATTTTATCAGGTGGCACTTCTCATAATATCATACCAAAAAAAAACAATTTTTAGATGGGAAATGAGATATATTAATAATGATAATATATTTATCAAAAATAATTTTTTAAAATTTCAAAAAAATTTAGTAAACAAATATAAAGCTCTCACATCTAGTTATGATATTAATAATGATATTTTGTTTTCAGTTTTAGGATTAAAAGAAAAAAACCAAATAAAAATAATTAATTTTGTAAAAAAATATATTTCTTCAGATTTATATCATGTTCCTTATGGAACAGAAGCTGGAATTATACAAAGCTATGGTTTGTCTACAATTATTTTTGGGCCTGGTTCTATAAAACAAGCACATAGACCAGATGAATTTATTAAGTTAAGTGAACTAAATAAATTTGATAAATTTCTTTCAAAAATTAATTAATTTATGTACCGCAAAATGTTTGATATATTTTTTCATTATTACTAGGCGGCTTTTTAAATTTTTTATTAATATTTTTTTGGTATGGATGCTTAATAGCTTTTTCAAATTCGTATAATAATTCAAAATTACCATTATATGAATTATCAATTATTTTTTTAATTATATGATTTCTCGGAATAATTGTTGGATTGATTTTGATATATTTTTTTGATTTATTTTTACTATATTTTTCTATCCAATTTTTAAATATACTTTCATCAAGACTATTATTTTCCAAATCTATAAATGTATTCGTATAGTCAAGTTTATATATGTGCATCAAATCTAAAAATTCCTTAACAATTTCATCATTATCATAATTAGTATCTAAATTTAATTTCATAGACATCATTGTTAACCAAGATTGATCAAATATTTTCTTGTATTTATTTAATATTAATTCTATTTTTTTAATTGCGGTTTTTTCATTTGTATCAATTAGATGAAGAAAAGTTTCGGCAAATCTTGCTAAATTCCATAATGTTATTTTTGATTGATTTTCAAAAGAGTATCTTCCCATTTCATCAATTGAACTAAAAACTTTTTTTGGATTATATTCATCTAAATATGCTGCAGGCCCATAATCTAT
>MDTB01020777.1_pt1 | contig 13048 bp, 16 predicted proteins | sample 811161 | NCBI WGS metagenome assembly MDTB01 (sample SAMN05326650, study PRJNA326480) | marine metagenome | isolation source: seawater | place: Mediterranean Sea | collected 2009 | reverse complement strand
GTTTATTTCTTTTTTAGTAGAACCAGTATCTGTTAGAATAGAGTTTTTTTTTAAATTGTTTTTTATTGATAGAAGTATCTCCTTGTATGCACTAAGTGGTGTTGAAATAATTATTAAATCTGCGTCTTTTACAGATAAGCCAATATCACTACTTATATTTATTCCTAAATTTTCTTGCTTTAAAAAAGACAAAACTTCTTTAGATTTATCGTAACAAATAATATTTTTTGAGATTTTCTTTTTAATTATTGCTTTTAAAATTGAAGAACCAATTAACCCACAGCCAATAATAGTTGTATTTTCAAACATTTATAACCTTATTTAATTTTGAAAGCAGCTCCCTGTTTTCTTTTGAATTTCCGATAGTTACTCTCAATGAGTTTTTAATACTATAAGTATTCATATTTCTTATTAAAATTCCGGATTTGGCTAAATATTTAAATACTTTTGTAGAATTTTTTTTTGTTTTATTAAAGTTTATTAGTAAAAAATTAGCACTCCCTTCATTCGTGGCAACTTTAATTTTTTTAAACTTTTTGTACATAATATTTCGCCATTTATTTACATGTTTAACTTCTTTTTGTAGCCAGGCAGTATGAAGCAAAGCTGCAAGAGCTGCAAATAGAGCTGATCTATTTACATTGAAAGGTGGTTTTATTAAGTTTAGACTTTTTATTATTTCTTTTGAAGCGTACCCCCAGCCTAATCTAAGGCCTGCCAAACCGTATATTTTTGAAAAAGTTCTGGTTACAACCACATTCTTGCTTTTTGAAAATAGGCTCAAACCTGAACTATATCCTTTATCCCTAACGTATTCAAAGTAAGCATCATCGATTACGAGTAAAATATCACTACGTAGTTTTTTTCTTAAATTAACAAGTTCTTTTTTATTTATATATGTTCCAGTTGGATTGTTTGGGTTTGCTAAAAAAACTATTTTAGTTTTTTTTGTAACACATGACAAAATATTTTTTACAGATATGGTAAAATTATTTTCTTTTGCATATACTACCTTTGCGCCATTTATTTTACTGTATATTCTGTAAACAATAAAACTATACTTTGGTACGATTATTTCGTCATTTTTTTTAATGAACGCTTTACATATGAGTTCTAGTATTTGGTCCGATCCTGATCCAAGAATTATTTTTGAAGAATCCACTCTGAACTTTTTAGCTAAAGCGTCTCTTAAAAATTTTCCATCAGGCGGATACCTTTTTAGGTTTCTTGAAACGCTATTGTAAGCTCTTACAGCTCTTGGACTAGGTCCTAAGGCAGATTCGTTTGCAGATAGCTTTATTCTTGCAGTTTTTTTTTTAAATAAGCTTAAACCTGCCACGTATTTTTCGACATTAATAATTTTTGCTTTCGGTAATTTCATATCTATTTATTTAATATATAAAAAGCCTCTAGATTGCTATATTCGAATTTTACATATAAAATTGACAAGTTTGTGACTATTTAGTAGATATATAAAGCGCTGATTTAACCAAATTGCGAGCGCATAAATAAATTTCGCTAAACAGGGTACGCCCAGTTTAGCTGGGCTTTTTTTTTATATGAACTATAAAACTGAAAACATAAAACAACTGATTGTAAAAAAACCACTTAAATTAGATTGTGGAGAAACAATTGTAGATTTTCCTCTTGCTTATGAAACTTATGGCACCCTTAATAAAAACAAAAATAATGCTATATTAATTTTTCATGCTTTAACTGGTGATCAGTTTGCTAGCGGTATAAACCCTATAACTAAAAGAGAAGGTTGGTGGGCAAGTGCGGTTGGGGAAAATAAGGCAGTAGACACAAAAAAATACTTTGTTATTTGTGCAAATGTTCTTGGTGGATGTATGGGAACATTTGGACCAAAAAATATTAATAAAAAAAATAATGAACCTTATGGCTTAAATTTTCCTGTAATAACTATTAAGGATATGGTCGCAGCTCAAGAATCTTTATTAGATTACTTTAAAATTGAAAAACTTTTATGTGTTTTGGGTGGATCGATGGGAGGAATGCAAGTACTCCAGTTTTGCTCATCATTTCCAAATCGTACATTCTCTGCAATTCCTATTGCTTGTAGTTCTAGCCATAGTGCACAAAATATTGCATTAAATGAATTAGCTAGACAAGCTATAATGGCAGATCCAGAATGGAGTAAAGGAAGTTACGGAAAAACTAAAAATTTACCTAAGAATGGTTTAGCGGTAGCAAGGATGGCTGGTCATATAAGTTATCTTTCTGAAAGTGGTTTACAGGAAAAGTTTGGAAGAAAACTTCAAGAAAAAGCTGACTACGAATTTAGTTTTGATGCTGATTTTCAAGTTGAAAGTTACTTGAGACATCAAGGATATTCATTTGTAGAAAGATTTGATGCAAATTCTTATTTATACATAACAAGAGCGATGGATTATTTTGATTTATCTAGACACTACAAAAATGGTTTAGTTGATGCCTTTAAAGGACAAAAAACTAAATTCTTAGTTATATCTTTTTCTTCAGACTGGTTATATCCAACTAAACATAGTAAAGACATTGTAATTGCACTAAATGCATCTGGAGCTAACGTCGCCTTTGCTGAAATAAAAACTGACAAAGGTCATGACTCATTTCTGGTAAATGAACCTAAGTTTTTAAATACAATTAAAGGCTTTGTAGACTCTACATATGAAATTTATAAAAAATGAAAATAGAATTTAAAATTATTGCTAATTTATTGCCTGAAAATTCTAGAGTGCTAGACGTGGGTTGTGGTGACGGCACACTAATGAATTATTTATTAAAAGAAAAAAATATTGATGTTCGGGGCTTAGAATTAAATGAAAAAAATGTAGAAACTTGTATTTCAAAAGGATTGTCGGTTATTGAAGGTGATGCGGAAACTGAACTTGATCAATTTCCTGATAAATCATTTGATTACGTAGTTTTAAGCCAAACACTTCAGGCCTTTTATAATCCAGTAACAGTATTAGATCACTTACTAAGAATTGGAAAAGCTTCAATAGTTTCTATACCTAACTTTGGTTATTGGAAAGTAAGGGCTGATTTACTTTTCCTTGGCAGAATGCCAAAAACAAATTCCTTGCCATACAATTGGTACAACACTCCAAATTTGCATATGTGTACTATTAAAGACTTTTATGAACTTTGTAATGATAAAAAAATTAATATGGAAAAAATTGTTGGGATTAATAGCAATAAAACATCTTTAATCAATAATAATAATATAAAACTTAAAAACTTATTTTCAGAAGTAGGTATATTCTTAATTAGATAATGTTAAATATTGAAATAGTTCCTTGTTTAAGTGACAACTACAGTTATATTATTCATGATCATGCTTCTGGCTTAATTGGTGTTGTAGATCCGTCAGAATTTGAACCAATTGATAAAATAATATCAAAAAAATACAAAAAACTCGATTATATTTTAAACACTCACCATCATTTTGATCATATAGGCGGTAATATATTGCTTAAAAGAAAATATAATTCAAAAATAGTTTGCTCTAAATTAGATAAACAAAGAATTCCTGAGAGTGAATTATTTTTTTATGAAAATGATAAATTTATTTTTGGAGAAATAACTTTTCAAATTATTTCTGTCCCAGGTCATACTGAGGGCCATATAGCGTTTTTTTCTCTAAATGAAAAAGTAATATTTACGGGAGACGCGCTATTTTCAATGGGTTGTGGAAGAGTTTTTGAAGGCACTCAGAAACAAATGTTTGAATCCTTAAATAAAATAAAAATCTTACCTAAAGAAACTAAAATCTATTGTGGTCACGAATATACAAAAAGAAATTTAGAGTTTTGTATTAAAAATGATCCAAACAATAAAGATCTAGAAAAAAAATTAATTTGGGTTAATGACAGGTTAAGAAAGGGTCTTGCTACACTCCCTGTATCACTTGAAGAAGAGATAAGTACTAACATATTCTTAAGATGTAATAATATTGATATAAAAAACAGTCTGAAAATGCCAAACACATCAGATGAACTTATTTTCAAGAAATTACGTGATTTAAAGGATGAATTTTAGTCTCATAAATCTTGACTTGAACTTCTTTCAAGTTATATTGCCTTAATTTTAAAAAAAATTATTTTATGTCATTTGCAATTATAGAAACAGGTGGAAAACAATATAAAGTATCAGCAAGCAAGATACTTGAAATTGAAAAATTAGATTCTGAAAAAGGTAAAATTATTCAGTTTAAAAATGTATTACTTTTAAACGATAACAATAATACAGTGGTGGGAAACCCTAATATTAATGGCGCCATAGTAGAGGCGAAATTACTTGAAAACGTAAAAGACAGAACAGTTTTAATTTTTCATAAAAGACGAAGAAAACATTCCAGAAAAAAAAATGGGCATAGACAAAGGCACTCAAAGATACAAATTACAAAAATTCTTTCAAAAGATGGTAAAGTAATAGCGGAAGCTAAAGCTGAAGTAAAAAAAGAAGTAAAAAAAGAAACAAAAACATTAAAGAAAAAAGAAACTAAAATTACTAAAAAAAAATAGGAATTATTAATGGCAACAAAAAAAGCAGGTGGATCATCCCGTAACGGCCGAGATAGTAAAGGTAGGCGGCTAGGTGTAAAAAAATATGGTGATCAAATAGTTATTCCTGGAAATATAATTGTTAGACAAAGAGGTACTAAAATCCACCCTGGACAAAACGTTGGCATGGGTAAAGATCACTCCATTTTCTCTTTAGTCAAAGGCAAGGTAAAGTTTAGAAAAGCTAAACTAAATAGAACATTTGTTTCTGTTATCCCTAATTAAAAAATAAATAACTTAGTTATTTAAAAATCCAAAATGAAATTTTTAGATCAAGCAAAAATCTATATTAAGGCTGGCAATGGTGGTTCTGGATCAGCAAGTTTTAGAAGAGAGAAGTTCATTGAGTATGGCGGACCTGACGGTGGAGATGGAGGTGACGGAGGGTCTGTTATATTTGAGTCTGAGAGAAATCTAAATACTTTAATTGACTTTAGGTATTCACAACATTTTAAAGCAGAAGTTGGTAAGCCAGGTAGCAAAAGAAATAAAACTGGAGCCAGTGGAAAAGACTTGAAAATAAAAGTTCCGGTTGGAACACAATTATATGAAGAAGATAACAATACTTTAATTTATGATTTTACTAAAAATCATGAAAGCTTTTTAGTTGCATCTGGCGGTCGTGGTGGGCTGGGAAATGTTAGATTTAAAAGTTCAACTAATAGAGCACCCAAAAAAAAAACTAATGGAAAGATTGGAGAGGAATTTTGGATTTGGTTACAACTTAAAATTATAGCAGACATAGGTATTGTTGGACTTCCTAATGCAGGAAAGTCAAGTCTCTTAGCATCTATTACAAAAGCAAGACCAAAAGTAGCAAGTTATCCATTTACTACACTAGATCCAAATCTAGGTGTTTCTTATTATGATGATAAAGAGGTAACCCTTGCGGACATACCGGGATTAGTTGAGGGTGCCCATAAAGGAATTGGTTTAGGAGATAAATTTTTAAGACATATTGAGAGATGTAAAGTACTATTACATCTAATTGATCTTACTGAATTAGATTTACTTGATAACTATCTAAAAATTAGAAATGAATTATCAAAATACAGTGATATTTTAAGCAAAAAAAGAGAGATAGTTTTTTTTAATAAATCCGACTTGCTCGAAAAGAAAGAGATAGATAAAAAACTAAAATCATTTAAAAATAAAATAATTGGTAAATTTGAAATAGTTTCTGTATTTTCAAAAAAAGACATGACAAAAATTAAAAAAATATTACTTAAAAATGTTGCTAAATAATTCTAATAAAATTGTAATAAAATTAGGTTCTACAACAATTGTTGATAAAAAAGGTAAATTTAAAAAAAAATGGTTTTTAAGCTTAATCAAAGACATTAAAAAAATACATAAAAATAAAGACATAGTAATAGTCTCTTCTGGAGCTATAGCTTTAGGTCAGAGTTATCTAAAAATAAAAAAAAAGAAAATTAAAATTGAGATGAGTCAGGCGATAGCGTCTGTCGGGCAAATTCATTTGATAGATCAGTTTAAAATATTGTTTGAAAAAAATGATATTAAAATTGGACAAATATTAATTACACCTGATGATACAGAACAAAGAAGAAGGGCTATTAATGTTAGAAGAACATTTGAGAATCTTTTTAAGCTTAAAGCAATTCCAATTGTAAACGAAAATGATACTACTGCAACTTCTGAAATAAAATACGGTGATAATGACAGATTAGCGGCAAGGGTTGCACAAATTATAGGGGCGGATACTTTGATTGTGTTCTCAGATGTAGATGGTTTATATCAAAATTCAAAAAATAAAAAAAATTTGATTAAGGAAGTAAAAGAACTAGATAAAAAAATCTATTCCTTAGCTGACAAGAAAATTAATGCATATGGTTCAGGTGGAATGTTCACAAAACTTGAGGCTGCAAGAATTTGTATGAATTCAGGTTGTAGAATGTACATAGCTAATGGACAAATAATTAATCCTTTACAGAATATAATAAATAAAAAAATTTTTACTTGTTTTGTGCCCAAAATTTCGACCCTAGCAGCCAGAAAGAGATGGATAGTTAGCTCCATAGAGTCTTCTTCTAAAATACATATAGACAAGGGCGCAGCAAAAGCTCTGGATAATGGAAAAAGCTTATTGCCAGCAGGAATAATTAAAGTTTCAGGTGATTTCAATAAAGGTGAAAATATTTTAATTGTTGATGATAAGGATAATAAATTAGCCAGAGGGTTATCATCTTTTTCCTCAATAGAAATTAACAAAATAAAAGGGCTTCAAAGCAATGAGATTGAAAATATCCTAGGCTATCCAAGTAAATCAGAAATTATTCATAAAGACGATCTAGCAAAACTATGAAATCAATTAAACTTAGAGTTTGTAAGATCGGTGACGCTAAGTTTTTATTAGAAATTTACAACTTTGCTGCAAAAAATGGTTTTTTTTTATCAAAAAAAAAAGTCAGATTTAATGATCATTTTAAATGGCTTAAAAAAAAATTAAATTCAAATAATACTAAAATTTATATAGCAGTAATCGGAGGAAAAAAAATAGGGTATGTAAGATTTCAAGAAGTTTTTAAAAATAAATACGAAATATCTATTGGCAATAAATCAAATTTTTATGGTAAAGGATTTGGAACTATAATTCTTGGGTTAGCAATAAAAAGATTTATTAAATCTTATAAGCCAAAAAAAATATTTAGCATTGTAAAAAAATCGAATAAGAGATCAGAAAAATGTTTTCTGAATAATCAATTTATAAAAGTAAAAAAAAATACACCTACCAAAATCAACCTTAAAAACGTTAATTATTTTCAATACAAATTTAATTAGTTTGTGATACAAATAAAATATAAAATGAATTACTTAAAAAACATCGGAATTAAAGCTAAAAAGGCTTCACTATCTTTAAGTAAAGTTAACCATATTAAGATTAAAAAAGTTCTTAACACATACAGTAGTTTGATTTTAACTAACAAAAAATTAATTATAAGAGAAAATTTAAAAGATATTAAAAACTCTAAAAGAAAACATTTGATAGATCGTTTAGTTTTAAATGAAAAAAGAATAGAAAGTATACGTAAATCTATAGATCAAATAAAGAAATTTAAAGATCCAATTGGTAAAAACCTAGCCTTATGGACTAGGCCTAATGGACTTAAAATTAAAAAAATTTCAACACCTATTGGAGTAATTGGAGTAATTTATGAAAGCAGGCCAAATGTAACTGCTGACGTTGCTGCTTTATGCTTAAAATCTAGAAATGTTGTTATTTTAAGAGGTGGTTCTGAAGCATTTAATACTAATAAGATATTGGCCTATCTTTTTAGACAGTCTCTTTCGAGACATAAGTTAGATAAAAATTGCGTTCAATTTATAGAAAAAAAGGATAGAAAAATTGTTAATAAACTTTTGTCTGATATGGCAAATTATATAGATGTGATTGTTCCACGTGGTGGAAAAAGTTTAGTCGAAAAAATTCAAAAATTTTCAAAAATACATGTTATTGGACATCTCGAAGGCTTGTGTCATATTTATGTAGACAAAAAATCAAATGCAAAAATGGCGTCTAAAGTAATATTCAATGCTAAAATGAGAAGAACTAGTATTTGCGGAGCTGTTGAAACAGTTTTATTTGACTCTCGTTGCTTAAAAACACATGCGGTTCCAGTAATCAACAAATTACTTTCAGGAGGTTGTGACGTTTTAGTGGACAAACAAATCAATAAGTTGTTTAAAAATAAACTTAAAGTAGCAAAAGAAATAGATTGGAAAACAGAATATTTGAATAAAAAGATATCTATAAAATCTGTAGCTAATGTAGATGGTGCAATAAGTCATATACTTAAATATGGGACTATGCATACTGATTGTATAGTAACAAACGATTCGAAAACGGCAGAAGTTTTTCTTAATGGTGTGAATAGTTCGATTGCAATGCAGAATGTTTCTACACAATTTGCAGATGGAGGTGAGTTTGGATTTGGAGGGGAAATTGGAATTTCTACAAACAAGATGCCTCCTAGGGGGCCTGTTGGAATAGATCAATTAACTTCTTATAAATATATAGTAAAGGGCAAAGGAATAATAAGAACGTAAATTAAATTCTAGTTATTAAAAACATACTTTAGTGTTAAAAAAAAATAAAATTAAAAAGAAAATGATTGGAATTTTGGGAGGCAGCTTTGACCCTCCTCATAATGGACACCTTAGTTTGTCTAATTTTTGTGTTAAAAAACTTAAACTAGACGAATTAATTTGGGTAATAACAAAAAAAAATCCTTTTAAAAAAAGACCTTTATTTAACTTAAATAAAAGAATGAATAAGTGTAAAAATCTAATCCAAAAATATAGTAAAATTAAGGTTAAATATTTAGACAATAAAATTCGTTCTTCAAAAACTATACAGGTAATTAGATATTTAAAAAAAATAAACAGGGATTCTAAAATTATATTTATACTAGGTTCGGACAACCTAATTAATTTTAATAAATGGGAAAAATGGAAAGAGATAACAAAATTAGCCGATTTAGCAATATTATCCAGACAAGGCTTTGACAATAGGGCTAAAAAGTCAATAGCAGCAGGATTTTTAAAGAAAAAAAACATAATTTTTGTTAATAATAAAAAAATTAATATATCTTCTTCTAATTTGAGGAAAAATTATCTAAAGTAAATTAAATGGATATAAAAAAATTAAAAAATATTATTGAAAATGTATTAAATTCCAACAAAGCAAATAATATAATATCCATTAGCTTAGAAAATAAGTCTTTTATCGCTGATTACATGATAATTGCATCTGGTACTTCATCTAGACATCTTCAGTCTTTGTCAGAATTAGTTGTTACAGAACTAAAAAATCATGGGATCAATAATTGCAGAATCGAAGGAAGAGAAAGTAATCACTGGAAGCTAGTAGATGCAATGAATATTATAATTCATATTTTTCATCCTGACAAAAGAGAATTTTATGACCTTGAAAATATGTGGTCTGAACCAACACTAAAAGAAAAAGTTTCAATTTGAAAAAGTTTTTAAATTTTTTTTTTGTATTTATAATTATTTGTATTTTTACAAGCAATACTTTTGCTCAAAGCAAGGATGGCTTATATGAAAAAATTGATCTTTTCGGTGAAGTTCTTGAAAAGATTAAAAAAGAATATGTAGATGAAGTTGATCAAGCAGATGTCATGGACTCTGCAATTAACGGTGTGCTACAGTCCTTAGATCCGTATTCTGCGTACATGTCTCCTGAACTATTTAAAAGTATGCAGACTGATACTAAAGGGGAATTTGGAGGTATAGGTATTGAAATAGGCATGGAGTCTGGTGTTGTAAAAGTAATTACTCCTATCGACGATACACCTGCGTCAAGAGCAGGTGTTAAAGCTGGTGACTATATTATAAAAATTGAAGAAAACCAAGTTCAAGGAAAATCTTTAATGGAAGCAGTTAAACTAATGAGAGGTCTAGTCGGTACAAACTTAGAAATAACTGTAAGACGTAAAGGCAAAAAAAAGCCATTAATTTTTAATCTTAAGAGAGAAATTATAGAAGTTAAGTCTGTTAGTACAAGCACTTTAGGTGAAAAAGAAAAAATTGGTTACTTAAGATTAAAGTCTTTTAATGAAAATAGTGATGCTCAATTAATTAAACAAATAAAACTTCTTGAAAAAAATAGTAGGCCAATTGGTTATATAATAGATTTAAGAAACAATCCTGGAGGTTTGCTAAATCAGGCTATAAGTATCACAGATTATTTTTTAGAAGACGGAGAAATTGTATCTACGAAAGGTAGAAAACTTTCTGAAAGTAGAAAATTTTTTGCAAGAAAAGGGGATGTAATTAAAGGTAAACCAATTATTGTTTTAATAAACAACGGTTCAGCTTCTGCCTCAGAAATTTTAGCAGGAGCTCTTAAAGACCATAAAAGAGCTATCATTTTAGGAGAAAACACGTATGGCAAAGGTTCTGTACAATCTATTATTCCGCTTAGAAACGGTGGTGGGATGAGGCTTACTATATCAAAATATTATCTACCATCTGGTAAATCAATATCAGAAGTAGGGGTAACGCCAGATATTCTTGTTGAGGAAGAAAATGACAGTTTTGAAATTAATACTAAAACAGATAATCAATTAACTTACGCTGTAAATCTTTTTAAATCCTAAAATGAAAAATAAAAACCTTCCATTAAGAACTGGAGTAGGAGTGGTGGTACTAAATTCAAAAAATGAGGTATTCGTGGCAAAAAGAATTGATAACCCTGGGGATAAATGGCAAATGCCCCAAGGAGGAGTTGACCCTGGTGAGAAACTAATTGAGGCTATGAAAAGAGAGCTTTTTGAAGAGACAAATATTAAAAACATTAAAATTTTAAAAGAATTAGACTATTGGCTTCAATATGAATTACCTGAAAATCTTTTAGGAATTATTTGGAAAGGAAAATACAGAGGCCAAAAACAAAAATGGTTTATAACAAGGTTTTTAGGGGTGGAAAATGAAATTAATATCAATACAAAAAAGCCTGAATTTACCGAATGGAAATGGTTAGCAATTAAAGATTTGCCAAATGTTATTGTTGATTTTAAAAGACATATTTACAAAAAACTTGTAATCGAATTAAAAGAATTTAATGAATAATTTCTTTTAAAGCTTCTATTTTATAACTTAATATGTAGCTTTCTTTATCTTTAATCTTTGAATTATTAATTTTTTCCTGTGATTCTTTAAGCATTTTACTTGCCTCTTCAACTAAAAAATTTTTTTTATTTTTGATAGTTGAAGATAAAATTAATAAATTATTCTTAAAAAATTCAACTGTTCCTTCTTCAATATAAAAATTTTCTTTATTTTTTTCAGTTTCTACTTCTATAAAGCCCGGTCTAAGAAACGTAACTAATGAAATATGATCTTTTAGTATAGTCATATAACCTTCAAAAGCAGGAATTATAACTTCTTTGACCTCAGATTTTATCAGCGTTTTTTCAGGACTAATGATTTCTAAATTAAATCTCTCAGACATTTAGGTTTTTGTTTCATTTGACATTTTTTCTGCTTTTTCTACGGCCTCTTCGATTGTACCTACCATGTAAAATGCAGATTCTGGGAGGTGGTCATAATCACCTTTGCATATTGCATCGAATCCTTTTATTGTCGAATCTATATCAACTAGTTTTCCAGGAGAGCCTGTAAATACTTCTGCTACAAAAAATGGTTGTGATAGAAATCTTTGAATCTTCCTTGCTCTAGCAACAGTAAGTTTGTCTTCTTCAGAGAGCTCATCCATTCCTAGAATCGCTATAATATCTTGTAAAGATTTGTAAGCTTGTAATATTTTTTGTACTTCTCTTGCTACTCTATAATGTTCTTCTCCCACAACTCTAGGGTCTAGAATTCTTGATGTTGAGTCTAAAGGATCTACTGCAGGATAGATCCCCAATTCGGCAATTTGCCTTGATAGAACTGTAGTGGCATCCAAATGTGCAAAAGAAGTTGCTGGTGCAGGATCCGTTAAATCATCAGCTGGAACATAAATTGCTTGAACAGATGTAATAGAACCTTTGCCTGTAGAAGTAATTCTTTCTTGTAAATTTCCCATGTCAGTAGCAAGTGTTGGTTGGTACCCTACTGCTGAAGGTATTCTACCCAACAGGGCTGAAACCTCTGAACCTGCTTGTGTAAATCTAAAAATATTATCAATGAAAAATAATACATCTTGACCTTCTTTGTCTCTAAAATATTCTGCAACAGTTAGTCCAGTAAGTGCAACACGTGCTCTTGCGCCAGGCGGCTCATTCATTTGTCCATATACTAAAGCAGCTTTTGATCCTTTGCCTTCAGTTTTAATAACACCTGACTCTATCATTTCATGATAAAGATCGTTACCTTCCCTAGTTCTTTCGCCTACTCCGGCAAAAACTGAAAAGCCGCCATGGGCTTTTGCAATATTATTTATTAATTCCATTATAGTTACAGTTTTTCCAACGCCAGCCCCACCAAATAAACCTATTTTTCCACCTTTCACGTAAGGTGCTAATAAGTCCACTACTTTAATTCCCGTAACTAGCATTTCTGTTTCTGTAGACTGATCTGTAAATTTTGGCGCCTGTCTATGGATTGGCCAAGTCTCTTTAGTTTTAACACTGCCTTTTTCGTCAATCGGTTCCCCTATTACATTAATTATTCTTCCAAGTGTTTCTGGCCCTACTGGAACGCTTATAGGTGAGCCTGTATTATTTACTATGTCGCCTCTCTTAAGTCCTTCAGTAGAGTCCATAGCTATTGTTCTAACACTGCTTTCACCTAGGTGTTGGGCAACTTCTAATACTAATCTATTGCCTTGATTATCTACCTCTAGTGCTGTGTATATTTCCGGTAATTCATCTTCAAATGCTACATCAACTACTGCGCCGATAAGTTGAGTGATTTTTCCTTTATTATTCATAATTATAAACTTTCTGCTCCTGATATTATTTCTATTAATTCTTTAGTAATTGCTGCTTGTCTAC
>MDTB01088811.1_pt1 | contig 13050 bp, 11 predicted proteins | sample 811161 | NCBI WGS metagenome assembly MDTB01 (sample SAMN05326650, study PRJNA326480) | marine metagenome | isolation source: seawater | place: Mediterranean Sea | collected 2009 | reverse complement strand
CGCACTGATGCACATGCAGGGAACCCCTAAAACCATGCAGCAAGCACCCACTTATCAAGACGTTGTGGGTCAAGTGCAACAATTTCTCGCGCAACGCGTGCGCACCAGTTGTGCGGCCGGCATTGGCTCCGGGTGTTTGTTGGTAGATCCCGGATTTGGCTTTGGCAAAAGCCTTGAGCATAACTTACAGATGTTGGGCAACCTTGAGTCGCTGCGCGTGGATGACTTGCCGATGCTGGTTGGGATTTCGCGCAAGTCGATGCTCGGAGCGATCACCGGACAACCGGTAGAGCATCGCTTGGCCAGCAGCGTCGTAGCTGCCGTGATCGCTGCGCAGAGTGGCGCGGATCTAATTCGTGTGCATGACGTGGCGGAAACCGCAGACGGTCTAAAGGTGTGGAGCGCGGTTGCTTCGCATTCTTCGTCAGAAAGTAATTAATTTCTCGCGCTTGGGGCGATGTATAGGGGAGAATGGCCCCCTTGCAGAATTGGTTATTAGGGGAGCTTGTGTCCTTAAAGTATTTTGGTACCGATGGGATCCGCGGCAAAGTAGGGCTCAGCCCCATCACTCCGGAATTTTGTCTTCGACTGAGTTACGCGGTTGGTAAAACTTTCGCTTCCAAGGGACGTCGCGCACATGTTCTTGTTGGCAAAGACACCCGCATCTCAGGCTATATGTTGGAGTCAGTAATTCAGTCGGGGTTGGTGTCAGCCGGTGCCGACGTGAGCCTTTTGGGGCCGATGCCAACCCCAGCAATCGCCTATCTGACCAGAGCGCTAAGCGCCGATGCGGGGATCGTGATCAGTGCATCACACAACCCTTACTACGACAACGGCATTAAGTTCTTTGATGGCAGCGGTAATAAGCTAAGCGATGAGATCGAGCAAGAGATCGAAGCCCGCTTGGCTGAAACGTTGGCTTGCGAAGGCTCTGAAAACCTTGGTCGCGCATCGCGTATCACAGATGCTGCCGGACGCTATGTTGAATTTTGCAAAGGCAGTGTGCCGCGAGACTTTTCTTTGCGCGGTCTGCGCATTGTGCTCGATTGTGCCAACGGTGCTACTTACACGGTCGCGCCAAAAGTGTTCGAAGAGCTTGGCGCTGAGGTGATCGCGTTTGGCAACAATCCTGATGGCTTCAATATTAACGAGCACTGCGGCTCAACTCATCCGGCTGGACTGCAGCGTCGAGTAGTAGAGGAAGGAGCCGACCTGGGCATCGCTTTTGATGGCGATGGCGATCGTCTCGTGATGGTAGATGAAAGTGGCCGTTTGCTCGACGGCGATCAGTTGCTGTTCGTTATTGCCCGGCACCGCCAGCAAACGAATTCTATGCGTGGTGGGGTGGTCGGAACGGTCATGACCAACTTGGGCTTGGAGCGCGCGTTGGCGGAGCATTCAATTCCGTTCTTGCGCGCGAAGGTAGGTGATCGACACATCCTGTCGCTGCTGCATGAGAAAAACTGGGACCTAGGTGGTGAACCTTCTGGGCATCTTCTGACCATGGATCTCACGAGTACCGGCGATGCCATTGTTGCAGCCCTGCAGGTTTTAGTCGCACTGCGCAGGGCAGAACGCTCCCTCGGCGATTTAGTTAGTGATGTAACAAAGGTGCCACAGATACTCCGCAACATTACTGTTGCCGAGCCTGCCCAACTGGCCCGGCATCCTGTGCTAACGGCACTGGTGGATAAGCTGTCGCAAGACATGTCAGACCGAGGTCGGATTTTAGTTCGTGCCTCTGGCACCGAGCCACTGTTGCGAATCATGGTCGAGGGCACCGAGTTAGCGGAAGTGCAGCAGGTAGCCGACCTGTTGGAAGCTGAAACTCAGACGTTAGACGCCTAACCCTAAAGGTATTGGCACTGGCACCGGCGTACAACGAACACGCCTAACACCTCTTCAGACTGGCTTTGATCCATTCAACCCGGAGGCTATGTGAGCGCCCCTTTGTTATCACGGTTGCAGAGCGACTGGCCGTTCAAGGCTGGCCGCAGCCCAATTTACTACGGCTGGATCATGGCCGTTGTTTCGACACTCGGGTTTCTGTTCAGCGTGCCCGGCCAAACCATGGGTATGGCGGTTTTTGCTGATGCTTTTATTGACGCTCTTGATGTTCCGCGCACCCAGCTGTCACTGGCCTACATGATCGGCACGGTGGCCAGCGCCGCCATTCTGACCTATGCCTGACGCTTGTATGACCGCCACGGGGCGCGACTGATGCTGACCGCAGCTGCGTTGATACTCGGCACTTCGCTGTGTTTTTTATCCATGGTGGATGTCATCGCGGCATCGCTGGGGCAAGTGCTGCCGGTAGCACCCGGATTGCTCACCTTTGGGTTGTTGGTGGTGGGCTATTTTGGCGTGCGATTTAGTGGACAGGGCATTATGGCCAGCACCAGTGCGAATATGCTGTTGTTGTGGTTTGTCCGGCGCCGTGGGTTGGTTGTGGGCCTGCGCGGTATTTTTGTTTCCCTAGGGTTTGCGCTGGCTCCCCTGTTGCTGGCGCTGCTGATTGATCGTTTTGGTTGGCGCGAATCGCTGTGGATTCTTGCCGTAGTGGTCGGCCCGATATTGGCGCTGATCAGTTTGTTTTTTGTGCGCGATCGCCCGCAGGTGTGCGAACTGAATGCAGACGGGGATGAAGCGAGTTCGGGGTCAGCAATTGAAAGCGCCGCGAGGGTTGTCAACAGAACCCTTGCCGACGCCAGACGTGATCCGGTGTTCTGGCTGTATTCAGGCTCGCTGTCTATTCACGCGCTGTTCGGCACCGCAGTGACCTTTCATATTGTTGCGATCTTTGCCGAGGCTGGCCGCGGTCGAGACGAAGCCTTCGCCTATTTTTTACCCCAAGCAATTATATCTGTCGCGACCAATTTGCTTGCCAGCACATTAACCGACTACACCAGGCTTAAGCCTTTTCTTGTTGTAATGTTGGTCAGCTTTATCCTCGGTGCCGCGGGCTTGCTGTGGTTGGAGAACTCTTTCGGTTATTGGGGCCTAGCGATCGGGTTTGGAATAGGCGGTGGCCTGTGGTCGACCATTTCAAATTTGTGTTTCGTGCGGCACTTTGGACCATTGCATCTTGGCGAGATCAGTGGACTCAACGCGGCACTGACCGTGTTCGCCAGTGCCATTGGACCGTTACTATTCAGTCTTGCATTCGATTGGACTGGCAGCTTTGCTGGCGGACCGATCATTTGTTTAGTGGCTTTAATGGGGTTGCTGTTGGCAAGCTTGGTGCTTCGTCAGCCTCATGACCAGGTTCCTTGACTGCAGCAGCGCATGCTGTGTGTCAGCCCCCATCTGTGTAATGACGGTTTGCTTGTATTCGATGGGCGCTATTGGAAAAGCATAAATCTGCGTATAACATTGCGCGCCCTGCGCCGTGGCGTGCTTTGTACAAGCGTCCGGTAACTCTCAGCCTTAGACGCTAGCAGGGGCGATGGTAATAAGGGTTGTAATGAACAAACACTTGGTCGTTGCGAATTGGAAAATGAATGGCAGCTTGGCGATGCTGGCGGCCCATGCCAAGGCTAATTATTGCAGCGATCGCACAGATATCGTGGTGTTGCCACCAGCGGTCTATCTGCATCCGTTGCGACAAATGACCGACCCGCGTTTGCAGTTGGGCGTGCAAGATATTAGCGAGTGGCAAGGTGGTGCTTATACCGGCGATGTGGCGGCGGCAATGGCCAGCGAATGTGGTGCGCAATGGGCCTTGATGGGCCACTCCGAGCGCCGCGCTGGCTATGCAGAGAGCGATCAAAAGGTTGCACAAAAGTTGCACCAAGCCCTCGCCGCTGGCCTGCAGCCCATAGTTTGTGTGGGCGAAACTGCGGCGCAGCGTCAGGCTGGTAACGCGTATGACGCGGTCGCTGGACAAATCGACGCGGTTATCGCTGATATTGATGCCACCGACGAACTAGTCGTCGCCTACGAACCCATTTGGGCCATAGGCACTGGCGCGAGTGCGACTCCGCAAGACGCGAATGACATGCACGGGTTTATTCGTCAGCGCATTCGCGCATCTAAGGGAGCAATAGCTGATAAGGTGCGCATCCTTTACGGCGGTAGTGTTAATGCCGACAACGTCGCGGCGCTGTTTGCCATGAGCGAAGTGCAAGGCGCCTTAGTCGGGGGCGCGTCGTTAAATGCCGACGATTTTGCGGCACTGATAGCCGCGGCGGAGCGCTTTTAAGAGTACGGACGAATTGGGTCCGTGATAAAATTTTTGCGCGGGTAGAACGCTACTCGCCTAATAGAGAGATGACATGTCGACTTTAGAAACTGTTTTACTGGCGCTGCTTATTATCGACGCCATTGCGCTAACGGTGCTTGTGCTCGTGCAACAAGGCAAAGGCGCTGATGTAGGCGCTGCATTTGGCAGCGGGTCGGCAAATACCGTATTTGGTAGTGCAGGCGGCGGTAACGCGATGACACGAATAACCACTTGGCTGGCCGTCGGTTTTTTTGTGATTGCATTTGGTTTGGCTTACACCGCCAAGGAGCGCGCCGCTGCGTCGAGCATGCTCGGCATTCCTCAGGCGCTGGAGCCTGCGTCTGCGCCGCTTGATCCAATAGAAGAAAGCACTGTGCCAGCAGCACCTGCTGGAGATATTCCCGAGCTTTGAGCTCGGTGGTGAACAAACAGTCGTTATGCAAATTAAAGAACAAGCCGAAGTGGTGAAATTGGTAGACACGCTACCTTGAGGGGGTAGTGGGCGTATGCCCGTGCGAGTTCGAGTCTCGCCTTCGGCACCAATATTTTCGATCCAGCGATCGCTTTGTACCTGTCACAGTTAGACGGTATGAGCGCCCAAGGCGGGCGTAAGCGCTGCAATCCCTCCGTACTGCTGCGCAGCGAGTCAAATCGGGTCAGATCTTTTCAGTTCTCCTGCAACCGTCACTTGCGCAGATACCGGCAGATCCCTATAATCTCGCTCCTCTTTGACGCGGGGTGGAGCAGTCTGGTAGCTCGTCGGGCTCATAACCCGAAGGTCGTGGGTTCAAATCCTGCCCCCGCTACCACAGAGAGGCGGCCCTAGATAATGGGTTTTGCTACCAAGCATCGGGTCTTAGCTGCAAGTGTGAGGCGCTAAGACAAAAAGAGATGGCAAATTGGCTGAATACGGCGAAAGCCGCAACAAGCCAAGGAGAGTCACACGATAGAGATGGGCTTTAGGCCCATTTTTTGTGTCCGTAAAGTTGTGTTTTAGGGCCCGTTCAACAATGCGGGCCTCAGGTAAGTGCTTAAAGAGTAAGAGAAACACGCGTTGAATAACAAAGAGCTGCAGATCGAAGAGCTTTTAACCCCAACGGTTGAATCTTTGGGGTGTTCGGTATGGGGCGTTGAGTACTTAAGCCAAGGCAAGTACAGCGTGTTGAGAATATATATAGAGCGTGAGGAAGGCATTGATGTCGATCTATGCGCTCAGATAAGCCGACATGCCAGCGATATGCTCGATGTCGAAGAAATTATGGGCAGCGCTGCTTACACCCTAGAGGTGTCTTCGCCGGGCATGGATAGGGTGCTGTTTCACGAAGAGCAGTATGTTTCGCATGTTGGTCACAAGGTGGATGTGCGGCTCCATTACCCATTTGAGGGGCGCAAGAAGCTGGTTGGATTACTGGCGGGGGTCGAAGACGACTCGGTGGTGGTGCAGATCGACGATGAGGAATATGTGCTGCCAATGGAAAATATTCAGAAGGCACGAGTTGTGCCGGTTTTTGATTGAAGGAAAGGGCGAAGAATGAGTAAAGAAATACTCCCAGTAATTGATTCCGTCTCTCACGAGAAGGGGGTCTCAAAGGAAGTCATCTTCGAGGCTATTGAGTCTGCGCTAGCAGTGGCCACGAAGAAAAAATATGGCGAGTTTGCCGAGTTCCGTGTGGTCATCGATCGCAAAAGCGGTGATTACGAGACGTTTCGCACATGGGAAGTGGTCGATTTTGACATCCTCGACGAAGAAGTCGAACCCAATCCCGAAGCGCAATACAGTGTTGATCAAGCCCAGGCGATCAAGGCCGATGCGGCGTTGGGCGATGTGCTAGAAGAACAGGTTGAGTCGGTAGAATTTGGTCGCATCGCAGCGCAAACCGCAAAACAGGTCATTATTCAGAAGGTGCGCGAAGCTGAACGCGCGAAGATTATTGAAGTTTACCAAACACGGTTGAACGAGTTGATTAGCGGCACGGTGAAAAAGCTCGGCCGCGATAGCGTCATTATCGACCTTGGCAACAACGCTGAAGGCATTCTTACCCGCGAGCATTTGATTCCCCGGGAAGTTTTTCGAGTAGGCGATCGCTTACGCGCCATGCTGGTGGAAATACGCCCGGATAACCGCGGCCCGCAATTGGTCTTATCGCGCACTGCGCCATCAATGTTGATCGAGTTGTTTCGTGTGGAAGTACCAGAGATTGCCGAAGATGTAATTCACATATTAGGCGCGGCTCGTGACCCCGGTTCACGTGCCAAGATCGCCGTGCAAACCAACGATGGCCGTATTGATCCCGTTGGCGCATGCGTGGGTATGCGTGGATCTCGCGTTCAAGCGGTGTCTGGTGAGCTGGCCGGCGAGCGTATCGATATTGTGCTTTGGGATGAGAACCCAGCACAGCTGACCATTAACGCTATGGCCCCGGCAGAAGTGGCTTCCATCGTTTTAGATGAAGAAACCCATTCTATGGACATCGCAGTCACCGAAGAAAATCTAGCTCAAGCGATTGGTCGCGGCGGTCAGAACGTGCGGTTGGCCAGCGACCTGTGTGGGTGGTCGTTGAACATAATGACCGAAGAAGAAGCCGCGCAGAAACAAGAAGAAGAAACGGTTCGTTTTATCAACGACTTTATGGAATCGCTTTCCGTCGACGAAGATGTGGCCGGCGTGCTGGTCGAGGAAGGGTTTACTACGCTTGAAGAAGTGGCCTACGTACCGCTGGAAGAAATCGTCGCTATTGAAGGGTTTGACGAGGAAATCGCTTTAGAACTGCGTAATCGCGCTAAAGATGCATTGCTCACAAAGGCAATCGCGAGCGAAGAAGCGTTGGGCGATGCTACCCCGGCAGCTGACCTGCTGGAAATGGAAGGCATGACTCGGGAGCTAGCCTTCAAACTTGCTGGCGAAGGGGTGATTACCATGGAGGATCTTGCCGAGCTAGCAGTGCCTGAGCTGATTGATATCGACTCTGAAATGGCAGAAGAAGTTGCAGCGAAGCTGATTTTGACTGCCCGAGAGCCTTGGTTTGCTGAAGACAACGAAGACACCGCAGAAGCGGCAGACGCGTCGACGACATAGGAATACGGAAGTGGCTGCGCGACGGCGTTAGTTCGGCAGCAGGAGTGATTGATGGTTGATGTAACAGTAAAACAGCTAGCAGATACGGTAGGCGCTCCGGTGGAGCGACTGCTTAAGCAGATGCAAGAGGCGGGCTTACCGCATTCGCATAGTTCCGAGTCTGTGAGCGAAGAGCAAAAGCAAGTGTTGTTAGGCTTCTTAAAGCGTAGTCACGGCGAAGCCGATAAGCCTGCGGAAAAAATAACGCTGAAGCGGAAAAGCACCGGCACGTTAAAGTCGGGGCAAGGGCGAGCCGGACGCAATGTTACTGTCGAGGTGCGCCGCAAGCGCACCTACGTTAAGCGTAGTGAAATCGTCGGAGAAGCTGGCAAAGAAGAGCAAGCGCCAACGGTATCGCAAAGTGAACTTGAAGCTAAGCGTATTCACGAAGAAGAAACGGCGCGAAAAGAAGCAGAAGAGCAGGCGCGACTGGCGGAGCAGGAACGGCAGGCAGAAGTCGAGCGCAGAGCCGAAGAAGAACGAGTTAAGCAAGCGCAAGAAGATGCTCAGCGCAAGGCTGATGAGCAACGTGCTGCCAAAGAAAAAGCTGCGAAAGAGTCAACAGCGGCGCCCAGCCCAGCAATGTCCGCGGCAGACATACAAGCAGAAGAGCAGTCTGAACAGCGCGGCGGCAAACGTACTCGCGGACGTGAACGCACGTCTAGCGGCACCGAGAATAAAGGTCGCCGTCGTGAGTTGAGCCTGAAGTCGGAGCGCCGTTCGAAGAAACGTAACTCAAATCGCGATACGCCACTGCATATGGACCAGCAGGGTGGCGAGTTTAAGCCCACTGAGTTTATTTCTCGCGAAGTCGAAGTTGGTGAAGTAATCACCGTCGGCGAATTGGCCCAAGGCATGGCGATTAAGGCCGGAGAAGTAATCAAAACCCTGATGGGTATGGGTGTGATGGCCACTATCAACCAGGCCATCGATCAAGATACCGCGACGCTAGTGGTCGAAGAGATGGGCCACAGAGTGAAACTGGTCAGCGAAGACGTGCTCGAAGAGCAATTGGAAGCGTCGCTGGAAATCGACGGCGAGACATCGCCACGTGCGCCAGTGGTTACCGTTATGGGCCACGTTGACCACGGCAAAACATCGCTGTTGGATTATATACGCGAGACCCGCGTAACGAGCGGCGAGGCTGGTGGTATTACGCAGCACATTGGCGCTTACAGCGTGCCAACGGAAAACGGCCAAGTTACCTTCATCGACACTCCCGGGCACGCGGCCTTCACATCAATGCGCGCGCGTGGTGCCAAGGTCACGGACATCGTGATTTTGGTCGTGGCCGCTGATGATGGGGTTATGCCGCAAACCGAAGAAGCGATTCAGCATGCCAAGGCCGCCGAAGTGCCAATTATTGTGGCCATTAACAAGTGTGATCTTGAATCCGCGGATCCAGACCGGGTCACTAACGAATTGTCCGGTCGCGAGGTCGTACCAGAAGCATGGGGCGGCGATACCCAGTTCATTAAGGTATCAGCCATTACTGGCGATGGCATAAATAGCCTGTTAGAGGCCGTCACACTACAAGCAGAATTGTTAGAGCTTGGCGCGATCGAACAGGCACCTGCCCAAGGCGTCGTGATCGAGTCAAAACTTGATCGTGGACGTGGTCCTGTAGCAACGGTGTTGATTCAAAATGGCACCCTGAACCAAGGCGATGTTGTGATTGCTGGGGAATTCCATGGACGCGTAAGAGCGATGATCGATGACGCAGGTCAGATGATTCGTATCGCTGGGCCGTCGCAGCCCGTTGAGCTTCTTGGCATTAACGGCACACCAGGGGCTGGTGATGAGTTTGCTGCGGTGAACGATGAGCGTGCCGCTCGAGATTTGGCGGAGTTCCGCCGCGATAAGAATCAGGAACGACTGCAAGCAATGCAGCACGCTGCCAAGTTGGAGAACATGTTTGCGAACATGGTTGAAGGCGAAAAACGCATCCTCAAGTTGGTTGTTAAGGCCGACGTGCGCGGTAGCCTTGAGGCTATTTTGCAGGCCATGGCAGATGTCGGTAATGACGAGGTATCAGTGCAGGTGTTGGGATCTGGTGTTGGCGGCATCTCCGAAAGCGATGTCACCATGGCAGCAACATACGGGGCCGCTGTATTTGGCTTTAATGTTCGTGCAGACAAAACCGCTAAGCTGCGGCTCGAGCGCGAAGGTGTAGATCTGCGCTACTACAGCGTTATCTACGAGCTGATTGATGACGTTAAGAACTCCCTCTCAGGCATGTTGTCGCCTGAAATCAAAGAGGAAATTATTGGCATCGCCGAGGTTCGAGACGTCTTCCGCTCACCGCGTTATGGCTCGGTTGCCGGCTGTATGGTTACCGAAGGTGCAGTATTCCGTAATAAACCAATCCGTGTATTACGCGATAATGTAGTGATCTTCCAAGGTGAGTTGGAGTCGCTGCGCCGCTTCAAGGACGATGTTAACGAGGTGCGAAATGGCACCGAGTGCGGCATCGGGGTTAGAAACTATAACGATGTCAAAGTTGGCGATCAGATCGAGGTCTTTGACACCCAGGAGATCGCCCGTCAGCTGTAGCTGATCGGCGGCCTTTAGTCACTGAGCCTCGCGGCCTAATGTCTCGCGATCTACGTATTAGCGATTTCGTCAGAGATGAGATCGCCCAGATCATTCAACGCGATATGCGTGATCCCAGAGTAGGGTCGTTTGTCAGTGTCAACGACGTGCGGGTCAGTAAAGATCTATCGTATGCGGAAGTTTATGTGTCCTCTTTGCAGGCGACTGATGCCGAGACCAAAGAGGAATTGATCGGCGTGCTGAATCGCGCCGCTGGTTTTTTTCGCTCTGAGTTGGCAAAAAGGCACACGATGCGGACTACACCAAAACCTCGCTTTCATTATGACGAGGTTATGGAACGCGGCCCGCGAATCGAAAAACTGATTAATCAGGCTGTATCGCAAGATAAGAAACGTGTTGTTGGCGATGAGGCGGCTGACGCTAACGAAGACAATGACAAAAAATAGGGACGGTTTGGTTTAATGGCAAGACAGCGTCGCGGGCGCGCGATAGACGGTGTTTTAATTGTGGATAAACCTCGCGGAATATCGTCAAATGACGCCGTTCAGCGAGCCAAGCGATTGTTCTGTGCGCAGAAAGTCGGACATACAGGAAGTTTGGACCCGCTAGCGACTGGCGTTCTGCCTCTGTGCTTTGGTGAAGCCACCAAGTTTTCACAGTTTTTATTGGACTCCGATAAGCGCTATTGGACGCGAATTAAATTGGGCGTGACGACCGAAACGGGTGATGCTGATGGCGAAATCGTAGAGCGAGCAGATGCTTCTGAGATAACACAGGCGGCAGTGCTTGAGGCGCTCAAACAGTTTCGCGGCGAGATCCAACAAGTTCCGTCTATGTATTCGGCTCTTAAGCATCAAGGGCAGCCCTTATATAAGCTGGCTAGGCAAGGTATCGAAGTTGAGCGTAAAGCGCGCAGCGTAACGGTCTTTAGCAATGAAATGGTCGCTATGGAAGGGGACGAGTTAGAGCTTGAACTGCATTGCAGCAAAGGCACTTACGTACGCACCATAGCGGAAGACCTAGGCAAACTACTTGGCTGCGGCGCGCACGTAGGGGCACTAAGGCGACGAAGCGCGGGTCCCTTTAGTGAGGACCAAGCCGTCACGTTTGCCGCTCTGGAAGAGCTTGCTGATGAAACGGCTTTGGACAAGCAATTGCGTCCTACCAGCAGCGCAGTGCAGCACTGGCCCGAAATACAGCTAGTGGCGGATACCGCGTATTACTTGCGACAGGGTCAAGCAGTGCAAGTGGCGCGAGCCCCCACCGAGGGGTGGGTAAAGATATTCGAAACCAATGAAGGTGCTAGAACTTTCATTGGCGTAGGCGAAGTGCAAACCGACGGGCGAATCGCACCAAGGCGTTTAGTTGCACAATAAGCTGGAACATTGGCGCTAACCGTATGGTTAGCTCGCTTAAAGACTGTCAATACGCGCGGTTTTTAAGGTTTTTGAAAGTAGCGTATTTAGGAGAAAAAAATGGCGCTTACAGCCGAAGTAAAGGCAGATATCGTTAAGGAATACCAACTTGAGGAGGGCGATACAGGCTCCCCCGAGGTCCAGGTCGCACTGCTGACGCACAACATAAATACCCTGCAAGGGCACTTTAAGGAGCATCACAAAGACCATCACTCCAGACGCGGTCTTATTCGCATGGTTAATCAGCGAAGAAAGCTTTTGGACTATTTGAAAAATAAAGATCTGACACGGTATAGCAATCTAATCAAGCGGCTTGGTTTGCGTCGTTAACAGGTAGAGCAAAGGTAGGAATTTAAATGAATGAACAAATCCAGTTGGAGGTGTCAGCTTGAACCCAATTTCTAAGCAGTTTCAGTTTGGCGAGCAAACAGTCGTCATGGAAACCAATAAAGTTGCCAAACAAGCCACAGGCTCTGTGGTAGTAACCATTGGCCAAACCGTTGTTTTGACCACGGTAGTAGGAGCTAAAAGCGCTCGACCGGGCCAAGACTTTTTTCCATTAACCGTGAATTATCAGGAAAAGACCTATGCTGCGGGCAAGATTCCCGGCGGCTTTTTCCGACGAGAAGGACGTCCTTCTGAGAAAGAAACGTTAACCTGCCGATTGATCGACCGCCCGATCAGACCTTTGTTTCCCAAGGGTTTTATGAATGAAGTGCAAGTTGTTTGTACGGTGCTCTCAACGGACAAAGATCAAGATCCAGATATTGCTGCAATGATCGGCACCTCGGCGGCTCTAGCGATTTCCGGCATTCCCTTCGCAGGTCCTCTGGGCGCTGCGCGAGTTGGCTATAAAGATGGTGAATATCTGCTCAACCCTGGCTACGAGGCCTTGAAAGAGTCGATGTTGAACATGACCCTTGCAGGAACAGAATCTGCAGTATTAATGGTCGAATCTGAAGCCAAAGAAATGACCGAGGACGAAATGCTCGGTGCAGTGTTGTTCGGCCACCAAGAAATGCAGTCAATCATTACCGCGGTGAGTGAGTTTGCCAGCGAAGCAGGTAAAGAAGCCTGGGATTGGCAGGCGGAAGAAAGAGATGAGTCACTCTTTGCCAAAGTAAGCGATGCCATCAAGGCAGAGCTTGGCGAAGCTTATCGGGTCAGCGATAAGATGGAGCGACAAAGCCAAGTTGGAGCGTTGCGCAGCAGCGTTGTCTCGTCGCTCAGCGATGGCGAAGAAGCGCAGTATAGCGCCGATGATGTGGCTGGTATGTTCGGTAAGGTCGAGAAAGATCTTGTGCGGCAGCGTGTACTCAATGGCGAGCCACGAATTGACGGCCGCGACCTTCGCACTGTGCGTCCTATCGAGGTCGAAGTAGGCGTTCTTCCTAAGACCCACGGGTCAGCGTTGTTCACCCGCGGCGAAACACAAGCGCTGGTAGTGGCCACGCTCGGCACTTTGCGTGATGCAGCTATGGTCGATGCGTTAGAAGGCAGCTTTAAAGATACTTTTATGCTGCACTACAACTTCCCTCCATACAGTGTCGGTGAAGCTGGCTTTATGAGCGGCCCAAAGCGCCGCGAAATTGGCCATGGTAAGTTAGCCAGACGCGGCGTTAGTGCCACGCTGCCTAATGCCGAAGACTTCCCTTATACCATCCGTGTCGTTTCGGAGATTACTGAATCTAACGGTTCTAGCTCAATGGCTAGCGTATGTGGCACCTCTCTGGCGCTGATGGATG
>MDTB01234547.1_pt1 | contig 13051 bp, 10 predicted proteins | sample 811161 | NCBI WGS metagenome assembly MDTB01 (sample SAMN05326650, study PRJNA326480) | marine metagenome | isolation source: seawater | place: Mediterranean Sea | collected 2009 | reverse complement strand
GTGATTTACCAACGAGAGCGGACTTACAGAAACAGTATAATTCCCATGGAAATGCTGCCTTTGCAATTTGGCTAGGGATTATGCTGGATGCAATACCCGAGAGTTTTGTTTTAGGGATTGCTGTTTTAACGTTAATTTCGGCTAGTGTGGCGGCAAGCGTAGAACCAAGTTTTTTCGATGTTCTACCTTATACGTTTATAGCAGGATTGTTTTTATCGAATTTTCCTGAAGCATTATCCAGCTCAGCGCAAATGAAAAAAGAAGGCATGCAGATATGGAAAATACTCTCACTCTGGGGTTCATTGGTAATATTAACTGCTGTTGGAGCCGCAATTGGTGCTTTTGTAGGAGACGGAGTTTCTCATACGACCCTTGTGCTTGTGGAAGGATTGGCTGCGGGTGCAATGCTAACAATGATTTGTGCAGCGATGTTACCTGAGGCTGCTCATTTGGCAGATAATAACCTTGTGGGTTTAGCCACTCTCGCTGGATTTATCAGTTCGTTACTTTTCAAACTACTTGAATAAATAAATTTACAACTAACTAATCAAACATCTGGTTCAGCAAGTGAGGCTTCATATTTAAATTTCATCATAAAACTCATTTACTCAATTTGTATATGTAGGTACAGTTGATTTACTTTGATAAATTTTTTGGTTTTTTTTTGATGATGAATTATCCTTCTTGGCTTTTACTTTTAGTTTTTTTTACTTTAAAGCTTTCTGTTGGGCAAGTTGTAAATGCATTTGGTTGGATGACTGGTATATTGGAATAAATTTGATTAGTTTTTTCCTGAAATTTATTATTTGAAATGGATTCGGAAATACCTCTCACTCGTGAGGCTTGGTTGCTTCTTGCAGTTAAGGCTTTAGAACCAATTTTTATGGAGAATGGTTTTACTCTTCCAAGAGTAAGAGTTTCATGTGCGTTTCCAAGTTCTTCTAAACAAGGTAGTATTGTTGGACAGTGTTGGGGAACATCTTGTTCAGATGACGGGGTTAATGAGATTTTCATAACTCCCTTTTATTCAAAACCTTATGAAGTTTTAGATACATTAACTCATGAGCTTGTTCATGCAGTTGATAATTGTAAAAGTAAACACGGAAAAGAATTTAAAAGAATTGCAACAATAATTGGACTTGAAGGAAAAATGATACACGCTTCTGCCGGACCAGAACTCAAGAAACGATTGGAATTCATATCATCAAGGCTTATTAATAAATTTGGAGAATATCCCCATGCTTCTATGCACTTTCCCGTTTCTGAGGTTTCTTCATCTAGGCTAAATTTAAAAGCAGTATGTCCCAAGTGTGGTTTCAAAGTAACCGTAAGTGCAAAATTCAAAAAATATGGTCCACCAATATGCCCTAAAGATAAGACTCTCATGGAAAAAAAAGGAAAATGGTACTTAAATGAAACTAATGAGTAATTGTTTAGGACTAATAGATGTAATTTTAAATAATAAAAAGTGAATCATGAAAGTTTTTTTCGTAGCTATTTTGTTTTTGATACCGATGTATTTTTGGTACCGCTTGATAATGAGAATTGATAGGATATTTTTTAATGGGCGAACAAAAGACTTACTCTTATATCTCATAGTTGGTATTGGATGGTTATCGCTGGCGATTGGCTTAGCTAAAATCTTAGGTGTATGAAAATACTCTTACAATTAAATTAAGTCATCTATTAGAATAGTAAGTTCTTCATAACCCCCAATAGATTTCCCGTCAATTATAACCTGTGGAAACGTTTTTGCATTAGGAACCATTTTCTGAAACTCTGGACGTGTAAAGTCTCTATCAAGAATTAGAAGCTTGTAGTTCAATTGTCTTTCATTTAGTAAATTCAGTGCCATATCACAATAAATACAACCTTGCCTGATTATGAGTGTTAATTCTTTTTCGATCATAAAATGAATGTCTTTAAAATTAATCCGACGTAAAAAAATAGAAAAAATAATACTCATTAGGTAAGGTAATTTTAATACGGCTCATGCACCTATTTCCTTGCATCATTAATTCACACTAAATATCTGGTTTCCAAATGATTTCTGTAATAATTGGAATTTAACCCTTCACCGTCACAAGCAAGTTTGGTCAAAGTTTCTGTGTCATAGATACTTCCTTTATTCCAAATATTCTCTTTTAACCATGTGAAAATAGTTTCTATGTCTCCACTATGAATCGTTTCATCAATATCATTCATACTTTTACTTATATAATGTTTCCATTGTGAAGCATACATTGCTCCGAGAGTGTAACATGGGAAATAGCCAAACTTTCCACTAGGCCAATGTATATCTTGTAAGACTCCATTTTCATAATCAGAAAGAGTATTTAAACCAAGATAGTCAAGCATTTTTTGATCCCAAAGCATTGGAATATCTTCAGTATTTATTGTGCGATTAATTAGTTCTTTTTCGATTTCATATCTCAGCAGTATATGAGCTGGATAAGTTACCTCATCAGCATCGACTCTGATAGTTGAAGGCTTCACTGATTTAACAACATTACAAATATTAACCTCGCTAAATTCTAATTTATCACCAAAGTACTTTTGGACAATTGGTGTAATTCTTTTTATGAAGCTCGTACTACACCCAATTTGCTTCTCAAAAAAAAGTGCCTGACTCTCATGAATGCTCATTGATCTTGAACGACCAATAGGTTGATTATAGAAGGTGTTCGGTAGATTTTGTTCGTATCTTGCATGACCCGTTTCATGAATAGTACCGAATAAGGATTGTAAAAAAGTATCCTTGGAAAATCGAGTGGTAATTCTAATATCATCTCTAACTCCTCCGCAAAATGGATGAGCGCTTGTGTCCAATCTTCCTCTTTTAAAGTCAAATCCAAGTAAATCCATAATTTCAAGACACAATTTTCTTTGCTTTTTGGCATTAAAGTCAGATTTAAATGGAACAACTTTTAATTTTGTTTGCTTGGCACAAATTTTCGTAATTAAGTTTGGCAACCACTCTTTAATTGAATTAAATAGATTATCTACCTCTTCTATTTTTAACCCTGGTTCATATTTTTCCATAAGCGATTCGTAAGGAGAAATACCAAAATTTTGAGATAATAAGTTAGCTTCCTCTTGGCTTATTTTGACCACATTACTAAAGTTCGCAAGAAAACCTTTCCAGTCATTATTTTTTCTTTGTGATCTCCATTCATGTTCACACATTGACTCAGCTATTTGTTTTTTTTTGACTAATTTTCTTGGAACAATTTTTTTTCTTAACCAATCCCTCTTAATTTCTTTTAAGTTAGATATTTCAAATTCATTTAAATCCTCTTTTTCAGATCCAGAAATTAACTTAGCTATTTTTTTTTGTGTTGATAATTCATGTATCATGGTTGAAATTTCTGCAATAGACTTTGACCGTTCTGCATTCCCTCTAAGAGACATCATAGTTGCCTGATCCCAGTTAAGTACAGATTTAGCGTGAGAAAGTTTATATATTTTTTCTTGTATTTTACAAAGTTTTTTATAATTTAGATTCATTAATAAGGAATAATTTAGAGAAATAATTGTTATATAAAACGATGAATATATAGTTAGAAAACTGAATAGATAATTTTGTTAAGTTAAAGTTATTTTGTCTTTAATTTAAAACAAGATTCTAAGGGTAATATCTTTAGTAAAAAAATGTGGTAATAAGTTATGAGTGAAGAAATAATTTAAATGATACTTTCAGTTGTCTTTCAACATCTTTTCAACTTCCATTGAATGTAATTCTTCTTGTCCTATCATGCTTCTTGCATATTCCTCTAAGTATACAGATTCACCATCAATTAAATTTAGAAGCTCGTAATAATTTTTAATAGCTTTTTTTTCATGGTCTAATGTTTCTTTAAGTATTTCAGTTATATTGTGTTTAAAAGTTTCTTTTATCTCATTTATATTCAAAGGCGGATGACCACCAAGTCCAGTTATATGTTCGCCAGCTAGGTTTGCATGAGCTAAGGATTCATTAGCTTGAGCTTTAAAAAAATCGACCAGTGGCAACCTATTGGGTCCAAAAATCATTAACGAATAATGCGTATATCTAATGACTCCTGAGAGTTCCAAATCGAAGATATGAGTAAGTTTTAAAATAATTTTTTTCTTATTCACAATTTAGCTTTCATTGAGATTTATTAGTAAAGTAAGTTATTTATATTAGAATATTTTAAATACTTAATAAAGCTATATAATTATATAAGATTATTCATAGTTGAAAGAGATATACTTGACTTGCTGAGTATTTAAAGTGCAATCTCATTTGATAATATTTGTAAAAATGAATCTAGAAAGTTATGCTTTATTAGTAAATGAAATTTAACCTTAATCTATATTTTAAGAATAAGTATATAACGTAAAAATGTGTGTTAAGGCTTTGTAATTATATAAGTGAATTATAAGGAATTACAAAACTTGTACTTATATAATTTAATCAATTAAAAGGTAGGTTTTGTTTCGCATATATTATTTTTTAGCTGTTTTAATTGTATTCTCAATATGGTTTTTTTCATCCTATTTGAAAATTTTGGCAGTGATGATCTACGTTATGCCTTGGCAAAATTTTACTCAAAAAAATATACCAAATAAAATTGATTATTCTAAGAATAATAGCTGGATAGCACACCCTCAAAATCTAAATTTATCAAAATTTTTACCTTTCCAAGCCAAGGTTTCTGATTCAAGGAACGAAGTTGCTGTTTTTTTCGTACATCCTACTACTTATATAAATCGTCAGAATTGGAATCAACCAAAAAATGACTATCAAGCCAATGATATTTTGCGAAAACGAATTCTGATGAATCAAGCTGTAATTTTTTCTGCTTGTTGCGAGGTATATGTCCCTAGATATAGACAGGCAACTCTTTATTCATTTGTTGCTAAAGAAAAAAATAGTAAAAAAGCTTTTCAGGTTGCATATCAAGATGTTCGTGATTCCTTTAAATATTTTAATGAGAATTTTAGAAATGACAGACCTTTTATTCTAGCAGGGCACTCACAAGGAAGTATGCATGCCCTGAGACTTTTAAAAGAATTACAAAATGAAAAGGAATTATATTCCCAGATGGTGGCAGCTTATTTGGTAGGATATAGCATCAGTAAAAGTGATATTTTCCCTTCAAGAGTCTGTAACAGTGATACCTCAATAAATTGTGTGATTGCCTGGAATAGTATTGAATTAAATGGATTTGTTACGTTTAAAGGACGTGAGGAATTAATATGTGTTAACCCTCTAACTTGGAATGAAAGTGATCTATATGTTTCAAGAATTTTTAACCTGGGAGGGGCTGGTTTTGATAATTGGTTTGACAACAAAGATAGTTCAACTCTGCCTCCCATTCAGTTGGAATCGAATGTAGCAGGAGCAAAGTGCAGCAATGGAAATTTGGAAATCACTAATTTGATTTCTAATTCTTTTCCAGTCAGACTTTTTTCTTTGCATGCATATGACTATGGTTTATTTTTTTTAAATATACTTGAAAATACTAAAAAACGTTCTGAGATTTTCTTAGGTTTGAATTAAAAAAAATAATTGTTTTTTTTAGTTTCTTAAATATTTATATAAATATATATATATAATTCCATAAATTAAAATTGAGATTAACGAAATTAAATAAACTTGTACAATATACTAAAATCATCGACTGCTGAAATCTGAGATAATGATATACAACTGTCTTCCAATCGAACAGTTTTGTATGGGACTCCTTAAGTTTTTTTCAATCATAGAAAAAAAATTAATATTAATTTTTCGTATATTTTAAGCTCGATTACTAGAAGATCTATAAAATCATTTAAAGACACATTCGAAATATAAAGTGATAGTTTCTTTATAGTTTTATTATTAAGTTTACGGATTATGTAATGCTAAGGATTCTTAAATAGTTAAATTATTTGAGATTTTTTTATTTTTTAACTTTCATAATTAATGAAAGTAATTTTTGAGTTAAAAAGAATACTAAAAAAATTAGTTTGAACCTTTTCTTAACATCACATTAGTTAAATGTTTAGTGCTAATGACAGATAAGTCAATGATCGATATCACCTTTAAATCATTCACTGAAGGTTCAGGTTTTAATCTTTCATTAACATACTTGTAAACTTGATCGATACCATTAGGACAAAATATCAACAATAAATTTATCACTATTTCGATAAAAAAAAACTACTCGGAGGATTTTGCCCCTTTATTAAAATTTTAAATTACTACTGATGGTAGGCGAAATTTTGGATGAAAAAAATCTCAATTGAAAGCAAAGATTATTAGAGTTTGTGATAATTATAATTATTAATTAATATAAATTATATTATTTTATATAATCAGTAAACTAAAAAACTTTGAATAACCTAGTTTTGTTTGATAACTACTATTACAATAATTTAATTATCATATTTTATAAGTTAATTACTGCCTTTGTATTATTTTGCTAAACTTCTTAGCTTAATTGAACTAATAAATTTCGTAAGTAGTATTTTATATAAGATTTAGTAAATAATGTTCAAACAAGTTTGTGAACTATTTCGTGCACTATGAATAAATTATCTTTCATCATATTATTACTTTTTTCAGTAAATTCTCATGCAATAAATTGGGTAGAAGTATTTTCCAGTAGTAAGACTGGAAATTCATTTTATGTTGATGTTGATAGAGTTAAAACATACAATGGCTATACTTATTTTTGGGTTCTTGCCAACTTTTCTAAGCCTCTTGGAGATTCTCGCTATCTTTCAGCAAAAGTCAGATGGAAAGCTAACTGCAAGGAGAAAAAACGCAGAAAACTAAGCTTATCAATTTATAAAAAAATCAATGCTGTAGAACTTCTAGGAACTTATCGGGGTTTTGAGTGGGAGTATCCTAAGCCAAGTACTATTGCCCATAGTCAATTAATGTTTGCTTGCAACCAAAAACAATAAAGCTATTCACTATCAATTTAGGAAAGATTGAGTGAAGTGATTATTTTGAACTATGAAGTTTTTTAAAATTTCAAGTGAATTTTCAATTCATAAATTTAATTTTTATTTAATACTATTGATCGATCCGTTTTAAAAGTGCTTAACTTAAATTAATGTAGTAAAATTGGATATAGATAAATAAATATAAATTTTGAAACTTGTTCCAATGAAAACAAAATAGATTGTAAATACGACTTCCATATTGTCTAATAAGTTCATGATCTCTTGAAATATTTTGAGGATAAATAGTTATATTGCTTTGAGGTTTTCCGGTTCTCTTGTTATGAGACGTAAATTTTGTCATTATTACAGGTTGACCATTCTTTAATCTTAATTGTTTGTAGTAATTTATATGTGTTAACAAGAGGATTACTACTATTTAATAAATATGTTTAAAAGTATGTAGAATTTTTAAATAATTCCCATGTCAAATAATTTTAGTTAATATGTTGAGAATAAAATTTGATAAGAAATTTATTTCATTGATTGCAAGTATTGCTATTGATGCTGGAAAAAAGATAATACTTGAATCCAATAAAAAAAAAATTGAGTTTAAATCAGACGGATCACCAGTAACTGCAGGAGATAAAGCTGCAAATGATCATATTACCAAATCTCTCATGAGTTACAATCCTGAAATACCAATTCTGTCTGAAGAATCGTCTCCAAATTCAAGTATTTTAGAATCTAATATTTTATGGGCAATTGACCCACTTGACGGAACAAAGGAATTTATATCAAACAGCCCTGACTTCACTGTAAATATAGCTCTAATAAAAAAGAAGTACCCAATTTTTGGAGTCATTTATGCTCCTGTAACTGATGTATTGTGGTTGGGTTTTCATGATAGAAGTAATTTAAAAGAGTCAAAAGCCTATAAATTACTTAAAGCTTCTAGAGGCATAAAATACTCAAATCCAAACTGGAAAAAAATATCGGTAAACAAAACAAATACAGTCATCACTGTAATGACGAGTAAAAGTCATCGGTCCAACAAGTTAGATGATTGGATAACTTCAAATTACAAAATTCAAGATATAGAAATAATAGAAAAAGGATCCTCTTTAAAAATCTGTTTCGTAGCTGATGGAAGTGCTCATTTGTATCCAAGATTCGGTAGAACATGTGTGTGGGATACTGCTGCCGGTCATGCGATAGTGAATAGTGCAGGAGGATCAATTACTATGTTGGGAACTCAGTTTGAATTACAGTATAGTAAAAGCATTTATAATCCCGAGTTTCTTGTATCCCACAAGCCATATTGATGAAAAAATTTCTATTGTTAGTTGTGGTTTTTCTATCAGCAAATGTTTTTTCTGCGGATTTTAAACTTGTTTGTCACACTGACTCATTTACACAAGTAACTAGTCAAGAGAGTGAACATCAAAGTAATGTAAAAAATAACGTAAAAATTCATTCTAAACAAATTATTATTGTAATGAAAAAAAGCAATAATATTCTTTATAGAATTATTTTTAAAGATGGAAATAAGTATGACGGTCAAATTGTTACTATACCAATTTTAAAAAGTAGTGACCAAAAATATTTCGCAAGTATTATTAGATTAGATAATATTGAATCTTTTGTGGTAGACATCGAAAATGATGAAATCACAAGATCATATCAATCAAGTGATTTAATAATTGCTAAATATGCAAAATGCTTTAAAGATAATGATTGAATATGGTTTCTTGTTTAGTAAACTAATTTATCTCAATGTCCTACTTTTGACAAGTAAGGTATTTAAAGACTAAATAAAGAACTTAAATATATTTTTTTATCATAAAAAATTATATTTTTCCCCCAAGTATGTTGGGGTAGAGCATATTATTGTAGAAATCAATTTAGTAAAGGAATAATGACTTGTGCTGCTATATTAATAGAAGTTTAGAAGTTCCCATAAAATATAATCATACTCCCACTACAAATCGAGAATAGAATTTAGATAGAAAAATCAATGTGAGTATCAGTTTGGGTAATACTTCACATTTGAGAAAGCTTTTTTAAGAGGATACTTTTTAAATTTAATGAAGTGTTACAACATGTAAAAAATACACTTACCTTAATTTGTTTATAAAAGCACTATATGGTTTTAAGTTGAATTAAATTAAAAAAAGTTTTATGAAAAAATCACTAAACCAAAAAAAATACTATTATGTTTTCTATGACAATTCATTTGGAAATGGAGGAAAAGAAGGTCGTGGATTTTATTATGAAAATAAAAAGAAGAATCTTTACCTAAGATTTGCATTTTTTAAAACTGGAAACTTAACCACATTAGTATCAAGTAAGCATTCTCTAAAAAAAATAAGAAAACTCTTGAGTAAGCCTAAACCACTTTTGATAAATCGTTGTTGTGCATTTAAGGTTTTGGAAATAGAATTTCAAGCTTCTGATCGAAATTTTGGCAAACAGTTTTACCAGATTAGTTATGATGAGGGTAAAACCTATTATGATTATAAGAATGGATCTAATAAAAAAATAGATGCTATTTTTGAAAATGCTGACGTTTATGATAGAGAAAAATCAGACTGGATCATTTACGATTTTGCAGAAATATTAGAACCACATTTTGGAATTACTGATGTAACAAGTGAATATAAGTCCGGAATATTTCAATTAAACAATTTTTAGCTATGGAAATAAAATCATTGATCACTTCGTTGTTGCCTCCATCGTAATCATAAAAGCGGATTAAGGATAAAAAGTCATGTGTTTTTTATAAACCTAAGTTTTATATACTAAGATATTGTCAGAAGTTTCCAAAAGTTACATATATTTAAGACATGCATTAACAACCTAACAAAGTAGTTTTATAGAGAAGAGAATGCAGTGTTAATTAATAAACTTACTTGTACTAAGTTTGGTGTTTCGCCGATATTTACATAGTGATTTCCTCAACGGATTGGCTAAAATGAGAGTACAGAATTTTTTTTTCGATTATTTTGAGAGTAATCGATAAAAGCGTAAAACCAAGGATCAGGTGAAAATGTTTACTATTGCTTTTACTTTTCTTCCATCTCTAGCGATTCTAATTTTTATTATAAAATCAGATAAGTTTAGAGAGCCAGTAAAACTTATTGTTGAAGCTTTTATTCTTGGGTGTTTAATTTGTTTTCCTGCTGGATTACTAAATAATTTATTAATTTGGTCAATGGCTGACCCAGAGTCTTTTTCTTTTCTCGCAGGCCTTACAGAAGAATCATTAAAATTTCTGGCCTTATCAGTTTTTATCAGACCAAAGTCATCATTCAATGAGCCCATGGATGCTGTAGTGTACGGAACCTTAATATCGTTAGGTTTTGCTACTTTTGAAAATTATGAGTATGTATATGTATACTTTGATAACGTTCCACCTTTACAAATAGCAATTTTACGTGCATTTACTGCTATTCCAATACATGCATCTTGTGGAATTATTATGGGGTGTTTTCTTGGCATGCATGTTTTTAGAAATTCAAATTTAGCAATTTTTAAGGCAATTTTATATCCAATATTATTTCATGGAACGTATAATTATTTGGTTGGTGAAAATCTTCTACTTTTCCTAATTTTCTTTATTTTCACGTTAATGTATACAATTTTTTTATATAAAGGGATTAGGATGTTGCAACAAAACAAACAAAAAGAGTTAGAGCAAAAATTAAACTAATTAGAAAAGGTTAAAGAATAAAAAAGGTTAAAGAATAAAAACTGAAAAAAACATTAACTAAACTAATTAGTGGATAGAAACTTTTCAAGTTAGTGAATATGGTTTTATAGAGAGTTTGTGACTAGTTTCTTCAAAAATATTTTTAAAAAGACCAGACTTTATTTGAATTGTAAAAGACACCTATTAGAAACACTATTAATTCTTATTTACCCTCACTATTAAAAGTTATTGTTGGTTGATAATATTGCACAGTCTTATTAATTATAAAGAATTGTTTTCTAATAATTTTATAATTCTTAGTATTTGTTTTGGAGAACTATGCTGAATTTTTTTTTACATATCTAATACATTAGGCACAAGCTGAAGCTTAGCAAATATTTGCAAATATGAACCCAGAGGAGATTAAAAACGAACTTCCAGAAGGCTGTAAATTAGTCGGCCGTTGAAATGATTTCACCAAAGTTAGTTTTAGTAGAATTTAAAAAAAAATTAAATATAGATCTATTGTCAAAAGAATAGCTAAAATTACGAAAGATAATTTATAAAGTGTTTTTAATTTTTTTTTGTCCATACCATGCAAGTTTTAATCTTAAATCATCATAGTGACATAAAGTTAATGTCAAAATATGATAATTCATAACAAAGTGAGCTACCGTTAATCCTTTGTTTTATTGCCGTGCCGAGCTAATGATTTTAATATCAGGAACTTCCAATTTTTATCTCTCTGATTTTTGTTTTCATTGATTAATTGAACTATAATTTGAAATTACTTTATGTTCATATAAATAGAGTGCTTTTTTACGCTATATTTGTTAATGATTTGTAAGTGATTAATATTAACGTATAATAAAAATTGTTGCATTTTCCCCGATAGCTCAGTTGGTAGAGCGACGGACTGTTAATCCGCAGGTCCCTGGTTCGAGCCCAGGTCGGGGAGCCACTGCAGATCAAACTCTAATAAAAAAATACCTTTCTTGATCTAGTAATTTCGTCAGCCTAGACAACAAAACCCTCTAAGGCTTTTTTGTCTTCTTCCAAGTACCACCGTAATGATAGTCAGTATTCATAGCCTTAACTTTTACTAAGCATTTGCCACAGTAGAACTGCCAAGTCTGTTTAGAGTCAATCGATGCACGATATAAAACATCAGCGTTAATTTTACATTTACTGCAGAGCTTAATTCTTATTCTCAAGTCTAGATCCAAATGCATTAAATTATAATCAAACGAGTGAATTTTATTGTATCCATAGATATGGACAACTAAAAAACTTTGCAGACATTTCAAAAAAAGTCGATACTGCAATTGGAAAATTATCTAATAATCAAATAAAGAGTCTCACAAAGCACAAATATCTAAACGCTGCTTTATTCACAAAAAAAATGAAAGTCATAGGCTTTGATTAAGGATTTACAAAGAAAAGTTTACTTTTAAAAATCTTTGTTGAATCAGCACAGCTGTTATTTCCAAACTCTCAGTGATTCCAATCAAATTTCATTGAATTCAGGGAAAAACTTTGTGTTTAAACTGTAGCCAATAAATTCCTTCTTAATAAACTCCTTTTCAGATATTTTAAATTTGACCCTCTTTTTTTCTTCTTTTGTTGATATATGCTTAATCGGATTTTCATCAAGAATCGTTTCATTTATTGAGAGTCCGGTTGATTTTTCATAAAAATCAAGGAATTCCTTAGAAGCTAAAAATGTTGCTTTATCCAATGATTCCTCGTGAACAGATACATTAAAATCTGTTAGTAGTTGCCTAAAATACTCTTTTTGATCTTTAATAATATCGTCAAATCTTTTAATCTTAACTATATTTGTTCCAAGTTTTTCCTGAGCATACTGATAGGTTAAAAACTGGTATAAGAATGGCTCTAAAAGAAATTTTTTTGTATATTCAAACAAACAAAGATTCTCTGGATTTTGTTTAAACCTATTTGCAAGCAAAAACCTTGAAGTAAATTGATCAAAAATATTTCTGTAAATATAATAAAATTTCTGAAACTTGTATTTGTTATTGAATGCCTGGGAAATCCGACTAATCAGATCAAGACTCGTACCTTGGTTAGTAAAAAAATCATAATTTAGTTTTATCAATCTAGCTTGGTTATTTTGGATTTTCTGGAGAGTAGAAAAGTCAGTTTCAGTCTGTTTCTGATCTATTCTAAAATTAAGATTTGAGGGAAAGGGCATGTGTCCAACAAAAAACAATGTATTCAGCTTTTTACAGAAGAGGGGGTTTTTTAACTTCATGCCTATGTGTAAAGAATATTTTGAAACGGCATCCGAGTAGAATTTAAAAAAATATTTATGCCACCATGTACCGCACCTTTGAGACGTTGAGATGTATACGAATCTAAAATCTTCAGGAGCTGTACTCGTAGTAATTACAAAATCTGAATAGTGCTCTTTTATTTTTTCCAAATTATTAAGAAAAGACC